>JGI24509J20081_1000106_pt1 | contig 81961 bp, 87 predicted proteins | sample LinPmetageLP29_FD_20081 | JGI IMG/M metagenome (IMG submission 20081) | reverse complement strand
TAAAAGTAGATAAAAGTAGGTACTACCTAGCTTATCTTCTATTAAGTTTTAGTTATTTTATAAAAGCCTAGAGATTAGAATAATTAGATAAAATCTTAATAGGGTACGTACTTCCTTCGAGGTAGTAATACTAGTTAAGATAGGTCGTTATAGTTTCGGATCGGTTCCTTATTTAGATTATTAGTATAGCGTCGGTCTCTATTCTAGTTATAGTAAAGCTAGCGCTAGCCCTAGTTTAGTCCGTAAGAGTATTTAGGATTACGTAGATAGTCGGTTTTAGATTTAGGATAGAAGTAGGAACCGTAGGACGATTCCTAGGAGTAGCGTTTAAAGAATCTCTAGTTCGAGGCCTTATCGTTGGCTTTACGCTTCTATTTCTCCTTAGACTATAGAATCTCCTAGTAGTAGTAGGCGATATTAATTATCTCGTCCTAAGTCTTTAGGAGGTTAAGTATATAGAGATTAATAAGGTTCTAAAGCGGATACTAAAGCTTCGTAAAGAAAAAGAGGCTTCTTTCTATTTCCGAAGGATAAGGAAAGTATTGTTTAAAGGTATCGAGACAGATATAAAACTCTCTCGGATCCTCGTCGGACCGTTAAAAGGTCTTCTCGAGTTAGACTCGAACTTCGGCTTAAAGGTTAGTAGTATTCTTAATAAGGGTAAGAGTAAAATCCTTAAAGTAAGACTACGTCTTTTCGGCGTAACGCTTATCCTTCGGTACTAATTTACTAATATATCGGTACTATCTTATCCGATAGATTTTGTCTATAAAGAAGACGCCGAGGAGGATTTTTCTACTATTATAGTAGTATTTCTATAGTATACCTATAAAGGTAGTCGTAAGGTCTAGTAGCTAGTTTTATCGCTATTAAAGGTTAAATATAATTTTAAATCGCGAAATATCTTTAAACTTAATTTTAAACTTATCTTTATAGTTAAATTTAGAATCGTAATAGTTTCGGGAGCGATTCGCTTAGCTATCGAGTATAGCTTCTTTAGTATAAAGTTCTATAATATATCTCTTTAAGGCGACCTATTATTTAAGCTTTTAGATAGTCGCCTAGTTAAGCCTAAGATATTTATCTAACTAGTCGGTATCGACTAAGCCCTCGTTAGTAGGGATTAGACTTATATTATAAGGGGTCTCGATAGCCGGCTATAGTTCGATAGTACTTCGGCCTTAAGACTAGGCCCTTTCGTCTACGGATTAGGTTTAGGGAGACATCGTAATCTTAGGTAATCGAAAACGAAGAATTAGAATTATTACGAACTAGTTAGTAGGATAGTAAGCCTATCGATTAGGTAAGGTACGACTATCTAAATACTATAGATAACTCTTAAGAGGAGATAGGGACAATATATTGTAATAAGAATAGAGACTAATTCTTAAAGAGAATTATAGCTAAAAGATAGGACGCCCTTTCTTATAGAAGAGGCTAATATAATATTTATATAGTAGGGAAGGAATTATAAGCGAAGCGGGGGCGGATCGGAGGCGAATCGCTACTAGTCCGGCACGTATAACGAAGAATCTAGGAATAGCTTTAAAGAAACCTATCCCGTAACATTGGTAGGATAGTAAGCCTATCGATTAGGTAAGGCACGACTATCTAAATGCTATAGGTAACTCTTAAGAGGAGGCGAAGATAGTATATTATAATAAGAATAGAGACTAATTCTTAAAGAGAATTATGGCTAAAGAATAGGACGCCTTTTCTTATAGAAGAGGCTAACATAATATTTGTGTAGTAGGGAAGGAATTATAAGCGAAGCGAGGGCGGACTAGAGGCGAATCGCTACTAGTCCGGCACGTATAACAAAGAATCTAGGAATAGCTTCAAAGAAGCCTATTCCGTAACATATAGGCCTAAGACCCTTTATCTATGATAGCGATAAACCGGCGAAGAACCCCGAGAATATAGTCCCTATCTATACCAATTTAGATAATGCTATCATCCTAGCGGGTCAAAAAGGGTATCGCCGTGCTATACGCTACTATAACATCAAATAGCATATTATCCGTTATGCTATCGAGATATAATAGGTAAAATTGGTAATTATTCTATCTACAATAAATGTCGCGGATAGGTTGACTAAGCCCCTAGAAAAGGATACTTTCAATACATTTAGGGATATGCTAAAGAGTATAAACGGCCTTGGGGGTATATATGACATCAATACGCCTAAGATGAATTGAATTTTGATTGAGAGCCTATGATTGGCTGAAATTTGCATAGTTTTTACGACGTCTATGGATAAATCATAACGATCGGTTTTTCCTACTGTTTTTTGGGTAAGGATCAGTATGTGCCAGCTATGATAGTCGCTAGGGGGTTGTGTTGGAAAAGCGGTAAGGCCATGACTGGCAGTATCTCACCGCTTCTCTACCTTCTCCAGCTTCCATATAGCTAGGGGTTTATGCATAGCTAGATTCTTCCCTCTTCATGAGTTTTTGCCTTCCAGTTTCTCTCTTTGCTCGTAGGCATAGTCATCATTCCCAACACCATCGGTAGTCAAACACGGGTTCCTCCCATCATCAACTGTTGAGAATACAGGCTAGAGGAAGAACTGATGAAGGATGATCAATGAAGCTGAGATGAAAACGTATCTACTGTGATACTCGAGTAAATTCGGATGATACTTCTTTGTGACCCTAAGGGGATATTTATCCCCTGAATTTGGAGTCCTTTATCTATGTAACATGCCACCAATGTAACCTTCTTTGTTTGCTATCACTCGGTCCCCTGTCAGTCACCCGCGGGTAGTCGTGTGATAACGCCGAGTCGGGCTGGTCTCAAAATTGAGACCAAATAACGGCTGACCACGGCAGTACCGTACGGCAGACAGACCGACCTAACGGATGCCTTATCTAAAAGGCATAGATATGGCCCCTCAGGCTCATACACCAATATCAACGTGTCAAGAGATGTTTCTTCTTTTCAGGCGAATAGCACCTTGCGATGATCGTGGCCGATAGGATAAAAGCATCGGCCTTTGCTGCGACTGCTTGAGATATCGAACGAGGCGGAATGAATTTTGGAATTCTTACAAAAGAAATTGTTTGAAGATGGAAGTGGCATCTGAAATATGGCAAAGTGTGGTAAAGTCTTGGCATCCAATACAATGTTTCAGAGTTGCGGGCCCTGGAAGATCATGTAATGAGATGATCGGTCCGACTCTGTATCCGATTGGCCAATGATATGGCCTAAAGTATGAAGTATGAAAGCAAGAAGTGCAAAGATATATATACGATTAAAAGTGATTAGATTGATGATTTTCTATCTAGTCTTTTAGGGGCGTATTTATACGTATGAAAGCAGAGAATCAGAAAGCAGAAAAATAGGGGCCTTACGCCCCATCGACGATAATAAGAAGCGGGGTTCAACTAATGCATAGCATAGCCATATTGGACAGAAATGAAGTAAATACGGGTCGGGATAAATGAGGATAAATAATGCGGAAGCAGATAACATCCATGTCGAACTGGATATGCCTACCGAATACGGTTAGGCGATGGCGGCCTACTCAATTGGGTTAGGCCGGGATGACTGATGTATGAGTATATCATTAGTGCACCGAATATTCTGATAGAGTTCAATAGTATATGGACCTTATGGTTGTTGCATCCTATATGACTACAGTAGCATTTTCCAGACTCTTGAAGGCAGGTTCGCTAGTGACGTAAATAGTGTATTAAGAACCGCCCTATTGCAAATGAGAATAAAGTAATAGCTAAACTTAAAGCTAAAATACTATTAAAATACTATTGATATGAAACAAACTTTACAATCATTTAGCTTGAATTTTAATTCTATTCTTTATTGGATTAATATAGAAACTTATTTTCCCCTTTTTAGATATGAGTTGTTTACACACGCATTCCATACCTACAAAATACATAGTCGCCCTAACTCCGGTTCACTTGGTGGTATGGATCATCAGATCACTTCCCGCTACCCAAAATTATTCAATCAATCGATAAGAACCTGCATCACTATCCTCGTATACAACCTCCAGTAGGTCTATTAGTAACTACGACCCGCCGGTAGTTATATAGTTGAATTCTAGCGCGATCGTTAACTTCTCATGGTCCGTTCCACGATGAACAACTATATCAAGAGGCCAAATTCACATTCTAGTTTGGGTCAAACATGTAAGGGGCACTGGAATATGTTTAGTAGACATTCCAAGGTGACATTACTTGCTGTCGCAAGCTTCCAAGAACGTGTACAAATGTATCATTGTGTTGATCAACGATCTGCCTCCTTTCCCTTGTGTATCTCTCAATCCCGCCGGATACAAATATCGTTATCCTGGCTCGCGTACGCGTTAAATTGCAAGGGTATGACTAGTTACATCAAATAAGAATAACATGTCCTTACTCGAAATTTCTCTTCAAGGCTTGCAGTTGGAGCTGGACCCAAGCAGTGGTAACATTCGCTGGGCCCCAACAAACCCGAAGCACCCTAGAAACTGGAGACCTGCAAGAAAGATATACAATATCGGATTGATTACTTTTCTGGAGTTCTACACGTATGTGCAATGACCAACACGATGCCTTATTTGCTAATAATCTTTTTTGTAGGACTGCGATTAGCACTTCTGGGGTAGGATTCTCCAATGACCGCCTGGTTCGACTAAATCATAACTAGACTAAACTCCGAATCTAGTCAACTGCTGCAAGATATGCCCGAGGGAAGCTCGGCGTTGGGATAACGTTAGCCCAATTCCTTTTTGTGTCAACGTTAGTGCTCATTACCGTATCAAGCAATATTCGCTGCTAACTAGGTCAGGTATCTCTTGGGTCAGGGGATAGGGGGCATTGTGTTCCCACCTTACTCAGAATGCTTCGGGCGCAAGAAGCTGTATATTGTCAGCACGATATTATACAGCGCTTTCTGCGTTATAATCGGCGCAGTTGACTCTCCAGCTGCCGCTATAGTTGGCCGGTTTGTCACAGGCGTACTTTCTGCAATACCGACTAGTATTATCACAGGAAGTATAGAAGATATGTTCAACTCAAAAGCCCGCATATGGATGATGCTATCATACATTGGAGTTGCAAATATTGGAGTGGTGATGGGACCGGTTATGAGCGCATATATTACCTTGGCGCTAGGCTGGTACGCCACATTCCACGATCAAGTCTGATCTGTCGCTAACGTAAACATCCAGGAACTGGATTTTCTATATAGCGGCTATTGTAACCGCAGCCACGTCTTTGCTTTTACTGTCAATCAGAGAATCTCGTCCTTCATTGCTCTTGGCACATGAGGTCGCTACGCTCCGCAAACAGACAGGTATGGATTTTTTGAAGGCCGTCAACCCGGACAGTGTGCCAGACTGGCAGACATTTGTCAAGGTCGATATTTTCAGACCGGTGAGACTTCTGTTTACTGAGCCCATAGTCTTCATCGCGTCTTGCATGGGCGGGACCGCCATGGCAATCATCTACCTCTTTACCGAAGCTCTGCCACATATCTACGAGGCGATGGGTATGAATCAGGAGCAGTCCAGTCTGCCATTTCTTGCGATTGGTCTTGGGTTTATACTCAACGTACCGGGTCGAATTCTTGACTATCGGATGGCCAACGCTCATAGCAAGAGTCATTCTCTCTCTCCCGAGTACAAGCTGAGGGGACTGGCTTACGCGGCCCCCACCCTAGCAGCTTCGTTGTGGTGTTTTGCTTGGACAATCCCACCTAAGGTTCACGGTCTGCACTGGATTGTCTCTGCCGCCTCATTGTTGGGAGTTGGCTATGGTCGAAATGAGCTAGCAATTGTATTGAATGGCTACATGGCAGACAGTTATTTGTCATATTCGGCTAGCGCTTTTGCAGCGTACGCGCTTGTGCGGTGTCTACTGTCAGCGACATTTCCACTATTTGCACCTATGATGTTTCAATCCCTTGGGGCAAACGTGGCTGTCTCTATATTAGCTGGCGCAATGACTGTGTTCAGCGTCTTTCCATTATTGTTTCAGCGGCATGGCAAATCGATTCGGGAGAGGAGTAAGTTTGCGCAACACAGTATTCAGGTGTACAAGGAGAACACCGTCGAAAACGATGGGAGCTAGGGATAATGTTATTCTATGTCCACATATACTGAAGCTGAGCGCATTCATCTAGGCCATACTAAACACTCTTTTGTAAACACGTAGGTATGCACTTGAATTACATCATCCCTTCCCTGACCTTTGTTCCTTACTTTCCAAAATTGGCGAGATTGGTTGTAAATATGTAGTACCTATCCCAGCCTTCATTTCCCCTTGTCAGACCCATGCAAGGGATTGTATGACGATCCAACAGTAGGTTCTGATTGTAGAAAGTTAAGCAACCGGTGAAGGTCTTTCGAGATTCTAGAAGATTTGCACACTGAGCATCTTAATCAGTACGGCCTTTGTCGGGAAATCCACATCATGTGGCGATCAATGAAATCATTCTTCGTCCTTTTCTATATATTTGGCATTTCGAGCCATGGCACGCTCGGCAGTCACTCTTGCACCAAGTGTCCCATCATGAGTCTTTTCCAACTCCACTATAGAAGACCAGACTCAAAGCCCTAAGCCAAAGCGAGTCCTTTGTGGCTATGGCATTGATCTAGATGCCGTTAGCCTCTGGTTTGTCAATTATCCCAATCTTGGCAATAACATATGATTTTGTTTCTGATGCTGGAATTCCTAGGGCTAACACCGGTGATGGTACGGCTGCCAATCCGAGCGATATCTCTCGTGGTGTTTATGGTGCCACCGTCGGAGTAGATCGACTTTTATCTTTCCTGGATAGACATCATATCAAAGCGACTTGGTTTGTCCCAGCGCATTCGTTGCAGTCTTTTCCAAAGCAGGTAGCAAGGATACGAGATGACGGTCATGAGATGTGAGTCTTTGATTAATGAGATTCATATGCCTCGTTTGACGGTCGTACTGGGTGGCGCTAATTCGAGGAACAAAATCGATAGTGGGGTCCACGGCTATACCCACGAGCATATGAGCATTCTGAATAGTACCCAAGAAGAGGAAATTCTCTCCCACTCACTTCAAATTATCACTTCCTTTCTCGGTAAGCGACCGAAAGGTTGGCCCGCACCGGCATAGACACCGTCATCGCGGACCGTATCGCTGCTTGAAAGATATGGCTTCGGATATGATCACTCATTCATGTACCACGATTCGCAGATGTGCTACCTGCCGTACGTGCCGTCCGTGAAATCAACAGACGTTCATCACTCTCCGTCTACGTGGATGCAGCCCATGGGTGAATTGCATGCATCTAGCATCATTGGGATCCCGGCGAACTGGCATTTGGACGATTGGCCAGTGTTCAATGTCGGGAACGGCGGTGATGGGTTTGTGGATCCAGCTCTGGTCTTCAAACTTTGGAGTGAACAGTTTGACTTTTATTACAAAGAGTATGATTCATTTGTTTTCCCCATGACTATTCATCCACAGGTAAGCGGAAAGCCTCAGGTACTGAACATGCACGAGAGGATTGTGCAGTATATCAATTCTCACGAAGGGGTTGAATGGAAGACGATGGATGAAATGGCCCAAGAGTACAAGTCAGGCCGTTTCCCAGGTTACGTAGTGGAAGGGGGTGTGGATGTGTAGCTATTTTCCTAATTTGCATGTTCTCTACGAACTGATTCGGGGTTCACAAGTTTCGAGTTGACCTATCACGTACTGTCTGTCTTGAGGGCTTACGGAGATATGTATGAAGGTTTGCGGATGGTATGATCTATTGTAATATGAAGTCATGAAAAAGGACGAGAAATCTCCGTGCGAGTGCTTAGGATGCACAATTCATACATTATCAATCTGCGTGTTCAAGTCGTAGGGCCTTCCTCATTCCGAGCATTGAGAGCAAGTCATCCTATCGACCAAGAATGGGAGAGCTCGAGAGACTCAGCTGTTCAAGCCAGCCCAATCCCAACACTTCGGCGCTCCGGGAACATCTTTGGAGTAGAAGTCACAAATCTGAACTTCAGATGGCATTTCCTGTAAGGACGGATCATGGGATTGCGGAAAATACGCCTCTTTGAGATTCCGCTTGATGACCTTTCCCACGGCATTACGTGGAACGGCTTCCCCGGCACGCAAAACACGCAAGACAGTAGGTAACTTGCTGATCGGCAATAGGTCAGAAAGATCGTTTCTAAGAGACTCCAGTGTTATCGTGATGTCGGGCATTGCGCGGTGGGCCACAACGGCCCCTACACGACCTCCCAGCCGAGAGTCGGTGATGGGCAAAACATACGCCTCCGAAATATATGGCAATTTTGCAATAGCAGTCTCGACCTCGAATATAGGGACCTTATAGCTATCGCAGTTGATGACTTCAAAGATCGCAAATGTTAGCTTGGCTTGTGGAGAGCCAAACAGGATGCCAGGAAAAGCCTTACAGTCCTCTTTGATACGGCCTTCGATCACAAAATTGTCCCCTTGCATATAAGCCTGGTCACCAGTTTGGTAAAATCCTTCATCGTCAAATGCAGCGCGCGTTGCTTCTTTGTTATCCCAATACCTTCGACTCGGTTTCCGTTAGTCAACTTAGAAGCGAAGCCAAAGATTTGAGAGAACGGCTGACCCAATGAACATTGTCGGGGTTTTCATCAACAGCTCACTATGATCCCCATTGGCCAATTTTGCCTCAACCCCTGGCAACGGCCTACCTACAGCATGCTAAAAGTAGACAAAATGTAAGCTTAGATATATCATGCGCGTAACAACACTCACATAGGTGTCATCCTGGTCATCAATAGATGTTTCCAGTCCGATCGGCCCGGCCTCCGTGGTTCCGAACCGGATGACGAAGGCTCGGCCATCCATCTTGCTCCGGTAAAACTGTTTGATAGACGGCATTGTCAATGCGCCACTACTCCTTGTGGTGTGGAGTGCCTGAAGTGCCTTTTCGCATTGTCTTAACGTCTCCGGAGAACCCCTACTGATATCGTTCTCGAAATATTCCTTGAGCTGGGACCAAAACTCTGGTGGACCCGTGAGAATTGTCACTTTTCCCTGTTGTAGGTGCGTCCAGACGCGCTCTGGGCTAGAGTTCCAGTCCATTATGTCGACACAGTTACCGCGTAGCATGTACCGTATAACGTCAGTGACACCTACCCCGTTGTGAATAGGTCGGCGGAACAAGAACACGTCGACTGGACTGCCCAACTCGCGAACGAATGCATTGAAGTACCGAATGGAGTGAATAATGCCCTTAGGTGGTCCTGTAGTGCCCGAGGTAAACAGCGCTAGAGCCGGGCGCTCCGAGTCGAATGAAACATTCTGGTCGATGAACAAGTGTGCTGGGCGCTTTTGGTAGGGCGTAAGCTGAATGGGGATGACTTTATTCTCAGCGCTGGATCCGTTTAGATGCTTTTGTATGGTATCATTAAGCTTAGCTTCTCCCGAACCGGTTAAAATGAAGGCAGAATTGAACTTTTTGTGGAAATGGAGCAATTCGTCCGGCAACAATGTAATTGCTACAATTGTCATCCAGATGTCCTGATTATAGGGAAATGTTCGACAGGCTCCTTACCAAGTGGTATGGCAGCCGCCCCCATGGCAAGAATTGCGCAGAGCACTACCATAAACTCATAATTTCCAGGAGCAAGAACGATTATGAAGAGCTTCTCTTTACTGACTATACCTCGGTGGTCAAGGGCCGCTGGACCAATGAGTTCCCGAAGTTTATCAGGATAGCGAATAGTGTCATGAAGGAGCCGAGAATATGATGCCTGGATGTAATTTTCGATATCGTTGATAGCAGTGTAATCCCCTTCATGGGCAAGAAAAAGCAGCCTGCGAAAGAAAGGAATATCAGGGAGACCGCGGGTAGGCTGGGGTGGGTTTAAGTTTGGCATCTGCCCCCCGATGGTTGGAATATTGTGCCTTGCTCAAATTGAAAAGCTCTATTGCATATGGTGAGTATATAGGCTCTTTTCTATAGTTTTATACATTTCTGCTAATATAATGTAATAATTTGGCATCCTACTGTAGTTCTGCCTGATGTCATTCTTGATGCATCAATTGAGTCCATCTGAGACTATACCCCCTTACGCATGCATGGTTTGGAATGTGCCCGTCTTTTGCTGCCCCTACTAGACATATTAGCCACCAGGCGTGGGGCACGATCGGTCGCTCTTGTCCTATGCACCGCTTTTGCATAGATTCCATCATTGCGCATCTCAGCTTGGCACAAAATATTTGACGGTATGTTTAGCATTCAGATCAGAGTACCATAAGGGTGTAGTTACCTTCATTACAGATCAGTTAGTTAGCGACCCTTACTGTACAGTTGGGATTGAGTTACAACGCCCCCGCCCTTCCCCCTTAATCTACCCCTTTCATACCTTATATACCCGGTGTCCGTCCCTATTTAGGTTTAGTGCAAAGCTTTTCTAGGCAAATGTTGGCAAATCCTACACCACTTTACCTACCGCTTCTAACTCGTTCCGCAACTATCTCTAGGTCATAGGGTACTAGTGATGAAGACTGATGCACATTGAAGGAAGATATATGCAGAAGGCTTGATCTTCAAAAAACGAGAGATTTAATGGGGTTAAAGCCTGCAGTCCATCCCAAAATACGACGACCCGTCCGATCAGGAGTACGTACAGTATGTATTCGAGTGGGGCGCTCAAACGAGACTTCCAGAAGCCTCTATACGAAGCGATAAATGTTAAGTCTTTGGCTATGTCAATAGGTACTAGCTACAAATTTCTGAGAATTCGTGCGTTTCCAAATAAAACAAAATAAGGATATGTACTCAGTGCCCGGCATTGGAGAATATTTTGATCGACTTGGGAATGTTGGAAAATGCGGGGTGATTCACTCATCCATGTAGACAACCCGTGGTTTTCCTAGCCACTACTGTAGGCTTTCGACCTTGGCAATTCGCAACGAGCGGTAAGGACTGAAGTGCGTTTCGTGTTCCGACCGATTTTCGGCCCGATGAGATCAATGTCCAATGCGCACTTTGAGGCGCCAAGTCATGACATCATGGTCATTCTCGACTCGTTGTTCCAAGATTTCAGGTTTGAACAAATCAGGACCGAGTGACATGATGAGGCGCATGCGGGACCTGTGTTGACAGCGAATCAAATACGCGCGTAAAGACCAAGATGCCCCGTTATTAGGTCATGGCCAGGTGGGCTTGTCAAAGAGAGGGGTATATATATTCCAACCTATTCTTAACTCTCGCTGCTCTGCTCACTCTTCTCCATCCTCCATCTCTTAAATCTCAGTACATACCTACCCAACCATCATGATTTCAGTCCCCGATGCCGAGAGCTTGAAGGACCTCTTCAGCCTTAAGGGCAAGGTCGTTGCGATCACCGGTGCTTCCGGTCCCCGTGGAATGGGCATTGAGGCTGCCCGCGGCTGCGCTGAAATGGGCGCGGACCTCGCCATCACCTACGCCTCTCGTCCCGAGGGCGGCGAGAAGAACGCCAAGGAGCTCTCAGAAAAGTACGGTGTCAAGGTCAAGGCCTACAAGTGTGACGTGGGCAGCTGGGAGAGCGTGGAGGGCTTCGTCAAGTCCGTCATTAAGGATTTCGGCAAGATTGACGCCTTTATCGCCAATGCTGGACGCACAGCCAGCAGCGGTATCCTTGATGGTTCCGTGAAGGACTGGGAAGAAGTTATTCAGACCGACTTGACAGGAACCTTCCACTGCGCCAAGGCCGTCGGTGCCCACTTTAAGGAGCGTGGCACCGGTAGCTTCGTCATCACCTCTTCCATGTCCGGCCACATCGCCAACTTCCCCCAGGAGCAGACCTCCTACAACGTCGCGAAGGCAGGCTGTATCCACATGGCACGATCGCTCGCCAACGAGTGGCGCGACTTCGCACGCGTTAACAGCATCTCTCCCGGTTACATCGACACTGGTCTGTCGGACTTTGTGGACCAAAAAACCCAAGATCTTTGGAACTCGATGATCCCACAAGGTCGCCCGGGGCAGGCCAAGGAGCTGAAGGGCGCCTACGTTTACCTGGTCAGCGATGCTAGCACCTACACGACCGGAGCTGACTTGCTCATCGACGGTGGATACTGTGTGCGGTAAACGGTGGTGGTATTCCGCCAGGCAGAAGCACGCCGCCCCGAACGCGGTGAGGATCTGGTCAGCGCTAGCACCTACGCGACCAGAACTGACTTGCTCATTGATGGAGGATACTGCGTGTGGTAAATGACCCTTGTACATAATGATGTATGGCCTATGAAGTGATGCCATGGTTAATGCTAGCTTGATATGCATACTCTAGCTATGAAAATATTTTCTTGTCATTTCTTGTTCTGGTGATATGATACCATTCCTCGTTACTGTAATGAGGGGTTGCCTATTGCTCCACTGATAACCACTAACCACCAAGCACCTTGCTCTGTAGCGGAGTCTCAGGACCAGAACTGCGATAAACGACGTTTGAACATTGCGGAGTACATAATATATATAGATGCCATTGAAAGTGAAAAGAACTCGGTATTGAGGCCTTAGGTTCTAACATCGACGAATACCATATATAGTCACGCGCAGAAATAATAACCCAACTACTTGACTAGTCTATTCGTGGAAGACCGATGCCCTGATTATGTGGCATCAACACCGGATCGGCATCTGGTTTCTCTAATCTACACTGCCGATTGGACGGATATATCAACCACCCCTGTCATCCATGAAACTATTCAGGCCCGGTGCCGGGAATCAATTTCAATTCATGTCCTACTCCTGCTAAAGATTTCTCTCTCAATCTACCCAAATTATAGCGGTCGTTGCCTCGTTATTCTCTCTCTTGTAATCACTTCAAGTGATGTTCATCTACCTGCGCGGCATCCATTCATAAGTATGAGCCTAGTCATGTCAATGGGGTTGCATCGTATTCTCCTTCGATTATCTGCATGAGCACCGCTAGTCGACTAACGATGGACTCCGTCGATGATTCACAGGCTCGAATCGTTGCTGTGCCGTTTCGGTGATCTTGCGTTTCCAGCATCGCCAACAGAATTCCCCTGAGCCCCTCCATGAGCTCCACCAGTCTGATCAAATTTCGCCCCAACAAGGTCCGGACCAGTAACCGGGTTTCGTCCTCATCAAGTTCGGTTTGGCCCAAGATGACTTTGCTTCGAATGCATATAAACGAGGACGAACTCGGGTCAAAGGCCAGCATAGCGGTGTCGAAGAAGCCGGGCTGAGTGGATATATCGTATGCCAAGCATAGGGCCTCAAGGAGAGGAAGGCATTGCTCTGAAAGGGCCGGAAGGGCCACAACAGATGATTGTGGTGTCTTTGTGCAGACTTTGCACTGGATCATACTTCTCCCTTGTCCACACACGCGATGGATTAGGTCTAGTGCTGTCTCGACATCCACCACGGCGTGGACATTCTGCAGTTCCGACATGATCTGCAGCACCTCCATCGTACAATGACAAGAAGCGTCAATATTCATAACTACGTCTGAATGGTATAGAGTGGAAGTGATTGAATTGGGGAAATTGGCTGTCGCCTAGCCGCTTGGGTATTATACAGGCGAGCAACGTCACCCTCTTCGCTGTACTACAGGGTGTCTGATTCTAAAGTTACAAGCTCGGACGGATAGGAGGATATGCAACGAGCTGCCTGTATCATTCGCCAGAACAGAACCCAGCTCAATCCTATGATGGAGGTGATAGACAAACTGCAACATGACATTATTTTTGCGAATTGACAATGTCGGGACCAAACTCTTAGCGAAAGGGGTTGCACCATGACGCCTTTGAACCGAGGCTTCCCAGAGTACGAAGAAACATGTGACCAATGGCCTTTCTCAAGCACCGATATATTCAGATAACTTATTCACCTACTCAATTAGTTCCGCATGCCCGGGTGGTATAGTCCTCTCCCTTGCTCCTACCCTCTCACATGCTTTCTTACTTCCCTTATCAGATTACATGATTCAGAAACGCGCTTCTTATGTTTAAACAAAGTATAGCTTATTTCTATTGGCTATTAACCGACGGCCATCTTGACCTTCATCATGATAAGCTGCAGCCGCCGGTCAGTCTCCATAATCATCAGCAATCTCCCTCGTGAGAGCGCTGACGCTAAGTGTTGTTGCATACAGACGCGAATTCGTCGTATCATTATCATAAGCATTGAGAGGCGGGCTTGCATAATTTGGCGAACGAAACATAGTTTCTCCTCCCTCGGAACTTGAAACCCTCCCACTAGCAGTGGGCAAGCATCTATGTGAGATTTAAAGCTCCCAATGGCCTTCTGATCCCTCTGCCCTTCTTGAGTCCGCATAGCAGGTACTTCATCTTGGTTTCTAGCCTTGGTCGAAGTGGCAGCTGCATCAAGTGATGTAAGGAGACTGTCGATAGTGACGATGATAACCATAAGCATGTTGGCCTGAGCCTCGGACTGTGAACACATTTTACACTGCAGAATGGCCTCGGTTTGCAATAGCAGCTCTTTTTGGAAGGCCAAGACACTATCAATACTTGATATACCGCTTGTGTCCCTCCTAATGCCTGATCTGAGGAGCTCGCCAATTGCTTGCTTGTAGCAACTGCAACCTAAAGAGGGCGTCTGATTCAATGCACTCGTAATACCTGGGGTGCCTGGTGAGAGGTCCTCGCTCTCATGACTTGCCTCTGGGAAATCCTTGACTGGGTCAATTAGAAAACTTGTAGGCGGCGCCCTATTGACGGTCCACGAGTCAGGCAATATATGACCGCCGAGTCCAGTATTCGATCCATATGCCCAGGAAGCCACACTTGGCTCCGCCATAAATGGAGATTCCAGCTGCTCGTTTGATATAGCATGCTGGAATAAGTTGAAGTCCCCCTCGAGGTTGGTGGGTACTAGAATCGGATCTGAACCCATCGAAGGCGATAGGGAAAATTGATCCGCTTGGTATACGGATGGCCCTGCCTGCATGGGACATTCCAGCAAACTATCAACTTTATCCGACTCCGTTTCGTAAGGATTCTCAATAGTGATATCCCCCGCACTCCAATTCACACGCGCCGACATCAGCTCCTGAAGCCATGTTTCGGATGGAAAGTCGGTTTGCAGCCCTGAATATTAGTGATTATGGATTAGTAAATCTTATCGTTTCACTAATAAGCCATATACATACCAGAGATCTCCTCTCGATTCTCCTCTAAAACAGTCGATGGCTGGAACTTATCCTCCACCGTCTCGATCGAAGCCCTTCCCACACGAGGCCGCATCCCAGATGCTGCAGCATGTTCATAACCGCTTTTCTTTGTCGACTTGCGTACCTGCTTTGTGTGCTCTTGGATCTCAACGGTTGGGCTACTAGCCTGGCCCTCTAACGCCAGCCGCGGCTCTTGCTTCTTCGCCGGCCGGCCAAGCCGTCGTGATACGCTGTAAATACAGTCGATCTTATGCTTTTGGCAACGGCGACAGGATGGCTTCTCGTGGCTGCAGCGGATTTTGGCCTGTTGGCAGGCATTACACGTGGAGCGAACCTTGACACTCTTGGGCAGTTTCCCAGCGCTAGATTTGAAAGATTTAGACATACTCATTAGGTCTCTTGAGATATCTAGAGGTATCTTTTCCAAGAAGGACTCAAATGCAGACTCAATTCCGCCTTTGTAAGTATGCCAAGTATTTGCATGCGGCCTACACCAACAGGCGTAGACTGTTTATCTAACTCCCGTTTTCGGCTCGACTGTCGATACCAGCTATCACACTTACGAATTATTGCCGTCACTAAACGTTGCTATGCTCGATCTTCACCGCCACTAGTTAGGCCTGTAGAGGCCGAAAGTTACATCCGAAGGCCCCTACATGACAAGTGGATTTGTCCTACCCGACCTACCACAAACTGCCATGCAGGCTACTTGTGTTTTCGAACCTTGACTCTAGAAGTTTTTTTTTACTGGCTGGTTTAGAGGAGAATATACAGTTACATTTTTTTATAGGTCCCTCATAGACCAAAGCTAGGTTATCCAACAGTATGGTATTGCAATTTCGTTGGATACTCCGTTTTGACCCGCCCTCCCCGCCAACCTTGGAAGCTATATACTATATTCCTAGTCAATGACTTATAAAAATGCTTTGCGCCTGATTCAGATCTCCAGCCGTCTGCTGGGTTTGATTCCCTCGAGGAGTATAGGGATAATGTTGGGATCTCTAATTTCTTAGAGAGCGCGCCAGGTAGGTTCGGTAGCACTAAAATAGAGTAGACTACAGGGCCGCTTGTAATCACTAGAATTTCAGTACGCGAATACTGATAACTAGATGGGGGAGTGTGACGAATGAATAGTCATGTAGATGATGCACCCGAGGCATTAATTTTTGCCTGCACCCTAAGGCATCAATGAATCTAGGACTGCATGCATCTTTCTAGTTCTAGTTCTCTTTCTCCCTCTTAGTGACTTCGACCATGCGTTCTCTGGTTATGGTCTCCGTGATCAAGCTAGTGATAGGTAGTAGTTTACGGGAAGCCCATCCACATGTAGGGCCACGGAAGCTTTAAATTCTACAGCTCGAAATCAAAAACTCGATTTTGAGATTGTAGTTCATATTCGACTATAGAATGTCTCGTGTCATGCATCATAGTCGATCAGAAAAAACTAACTCGATTGACGCTTTTCCCCCGCGTTTCCTCTCCACAGCTTTTTATTTACTGCGGCATGTGCTCGAAGGGGTGCGCGAGGCTCTCTTGGCAGAAGGGAAGCTTGCTGACGGTCCAGATCTCGGTATCCTAAAAGTCAACTGTTAGTATGGTTCTATTCCAGCAAGTTCAATGTGCCTGGAGTCACGACGTACGGGCTTCAGAGTTTTCTTGATCTCAGTGTCGAGAGTACCGGCTTTGAGGGCGATGATCGGTGGGGCAGCCTCGGGGTCATGGGCGATGGGAGAACCGCACTCGGAGCAGAAGATGCGATGGACGGGCTTGCCGGAGCTGCCATTCTTGGCGTAGGACTTGGTGGGACCAGTGATGGTGAGAGAGTCCTTAGGGACGACGGTGACAAGAGCTGGTGAAGAAGGTTAATGACATTCACTCTCAACTCTCAACACTTCAGAACACACAATAGGTAGAGCCACTCTGGCGCTGGCAGTCATCACAGTGATCATAGGCAGTGATAAGAGGGGCATCGACAGCCGCAGTGTACTTGACGGCGCCGCAAAGACAGTGACCAGTGAGAGGCATGTTGGATTGTTGATTCTTGCAAGGTACTCGAAACGTGGTTAAGGACCTTGCGGGAGAGGACCAAGTGCCTTTATATACACTACGTAGGTATAGCTAGCTACAGTTCCCTTCTTCGTTCGTCAAATTCACAAAGTATAAATTAGTTACATCACATCTCAACAATTCCAAATTCCAATTGTGGATATGACGCATGACAAATACCAGCCCCGCCAGAGCTGCAGCCTCCAGTTTATCAGCTCTTTGACCCTTGTGACCCCTCCATCGACTACTCGATATGTCCATTCATCTTCTAATCTTGACCGAGACGAGCCACCAATTCACTATGCGCCCGGGTGAGCGTTCGTCGTACGAATCGCGTAGTTCCGAGCGGACAGCGCATTTCCACCCGTTCCTGCAAATATAACCCTTTCGGTTCCTCACTGGATGTGCCCCGCCGCACGCTCCAGTGATTGCGGATACACACCCCCATTGGCGCATAGACGTGCGTCTGGAGCCCCTGCGGGGTATCATGGAAGCAGGCCCGATAACGAACGTGGCCCCGGATCAGCCCCGGGAGATAGTCGATGCGGTCGGTCAATTGGTACCACACGGCGTCGCTTTCGTCGGGTTGTGCGTCTGCGGGCGGCTGACATCGCTCGTAATGAATGATCAGAGGGTTCTGAGTGATCATGGCGCGATGGTCGTGTAGGCGCTGCACCACATCCGCTTCGGAAATCGACGAAGGAAGCGGACTCTGTGTAGTAAACGATGTCCACCTCTTCATCGTGACAAATTCCTTGGAAGGGGCAACAGGGAAACCATCTGCGAGGATCGGCATCGATCGGGAATCCACCGGAGAATCCTACGCGATTCCAGCACGGCGGGACGGGACTAGTGTTGGACGCGACGTACTATTCGAAACTCGGGCGATGCACGATTAGATTTCGCGTCAACCTAAGCTGATGGTCCGTTCTCAAGACTCCACCTACGAACACTCAACAAAAAAATGGGCAGGTCTATCAATTCTATTTGGCATTGAGCATCTCCGCTAACTAGTTACAAGCGTCCGCTTTGTAAATGGTCGATCTTATCCGCTGCACTCTACGCACCTAGTAAGTTTACTTGGTCCCGACATTCCCGTATCTTCAACTTACCTGCATCGAGGCCGCCATGCCCTGGCCGGCAATCTGCCCCCCATACAGCAGGGCCTCGGCTCGCTGAGCCTCACGGGCTTCGTCTTTGGTCACATATACCGGCACACCTGCCATGACGGGAGGCAGGCCGAAAAACTCATTGCGGTTGGCAATGGTCCGCACCTGTGCGGAGATCGATCCGATGCCTGGTGGTCTATTGAAGGCACGGCTCTATGCACAGTCAATACCGTCGCTACTGTCACGTCCAAACCAACCATCGCCGACGCACCTCGGTGGAGTAGATCTCCCGTGCATCATCCTGCGTGATGTGGCTTTGTGGTTTACGCAAGACCTCGTCCACTTTGGTTTCGAAGTTCATCTGCCGCATTGCAAGGCTTTGGGCCATGGCTGGTCCTAGGTCAGCTTCGCGGCGAACAAGATACGACCGAGGAGGACAAGACTTACCGGCTGGTCCGCCCCGGAGCGGCCCGCGTCCAGTCAGAGCGCTCTCGGCGTGGGAGATCAACGAGACGTCCTCGGGCGTGATCCGCTGGCCGCTCTCAACAGCCTGTTTAAGATCCGCAACCGACGGGAGATCGTAATTCATGCTCGGCTGGGCGTGGAGTCTTTTCACCATTCGGCTGAAGTGCGTTCATGGGGCCTCTCTCTGCGTAGAATACCTATATAATGATTTGTTGGAAGCGGGTGATGTCACCTTGAAGACATGGGATTGCCTCGAGCGTCATGGTGGCGCTGCCACTCGTTCAATTTGAGCCACACCCGTTCGCATTTTTATGGGATGACCTTGAAAGATGTGGCGTGACATGCCCAGGTGAGGGGATTGTCGCAGTCTAAGTGAGCCTAGATCCAATGGATACGTGCACTTAGCCAGAAGCCAAGCCACGTCTAGTATCCGTGGATGGCAAAAGTGTCGTGGGCATCGGATCCAAGGCCCCGGACATGGGCAGGTACATGGTACAGTCTCCTCCCTGCAAAGCTTGATTCATTCACAGGGTCTACGTCTTCCATCCCCGGCATTTGACTTCCCGAGGTTGGATCGACACAATGACACATTCCCTTCAGGACCTGGACTATCTAGCAGAAAACAATCCACCGTAGCTGCAGGCAGCCGCGAGTCGCGATGGAACTTGGTTAAGCACCTCGGAACCTCCGCTTTGAAGAAAAGCTTCGAGTACACCCTTACACATGGGGACGGGATCAAAGGGACCCGGCCGAACAAAGATAGGCGAAGATACCGGGCTGGATGCAAGGTGACACGATGTGCTGGTGCAGCGGCCTTTTCTAGAAAACCCGGGATTCGGCAAGTTGAGCCCCTGTTGTACTCTTCATGGTGAATGCATCCCTCTTGCGTAACATTGGAGATGGTTCCTAAAGTTGTACAAGCTTATCCTGCACGAACAGTTGTGACACTGTGGGAGATTGCTGGAAGTACTCGGACAGTGCACTGCTCGTCCTGTATTGGAACTTCGGTAATGTTGGTGAAATGCAGTAATTTTCACTTTCACGGTCCAAGTGAAAAGAAGTCGAAAGGTCGAGAAGCAGAGCAGTTTTACCTTATACTTGCGGCTTTGGAAGCACTGACCCGGTGCCCGATCCCGGCCCGGTCCGGTGATTCCGGTACCGGGAGACTGTCACCTTGAACTGGTCTCTTCACTTTCTTGTCCACCGGTGTCGCGAACAGCCATTTTACATCCCGGACACTAACTGAACTCAATGGAGAAGACGTAAGGCTCCCGTTGCCTGGTCTCCATATTCCACTAACATGACACTTCGCAGGCTGAAGAAAGGGAAAAAGGCGTGCACCGAGTGCCGCCAACAAAAGGTCACTCACTCTCCACGATCTTTATGATCTCCTTTTGCAGTACTAAACATACCCAGGCAAAATGTGACGTCTATTTGAATCCCGACGAGCCATGCTCTCGATGCCGCAAAGTCAATGCAGTCTGCGTCATATCTGACCCGTTCAAGAGGGAGCACAAGCGCAAGTATGTACAATATGAAACTCCCGCTCAAACGGCCACTAATTTCGCAGGCGCATCTCCGACCTGGAACGGGAATCAGAAGAACTACGACAGAAGCTTCGAGCTTCGCAGCCGGCGGACTCTCATTCCCCCATTGCTCTTTTGACTGCGGCGGCGGAGATGGGAGTGCATACACCTGCGAGTGATCCGCTCTCGGGAACACTCTCGTATCCGCCGAAGCTCCTTGTGTCGACCGGCTTGGAGCACGGCACTGGCACCCCGGGACCGGCACTGGATGCCGACACCACCAAGTCTCGCACCTTGAACGGCATCCACGTCAGCGGAGAGGAGATTGATGATCTATTTCACCTGTCTGTTCTAGTGAACACCGATGGTCCAGTCAAAGACTAATTTTGTCATGCAGCTTCTTTACCTTTTACGCCCAATTTCTACCCATCCTTGATCCGCAAACGTCACCAAATACATACTATGCACAATCACCGTTCCTCTTCTGGGCCATTATCGGCGTGGCATGTCGGGCCTATTCGCGCAACCCGACTCTCCTGATGGCGTTGGCCCGTAGCATCATCGAAATGGCATTCCTTTCTATCTTGTCAGTGTCACCGCCGTCGCATACCATCCAGGGCATTCTGCTTCTTTTAACATGGCCATTCCCCAAGGGTGACCATCCTGATGTGACATTTCCGATGGGCGGGATTCTGCTGCACATTGCGATGCAGAATGGTCTTCATATTCCCATGTCCAGCCACGAGTTCTCACGTGTCAAGGTCGCAGCCCCTTCCGAGGCAGACCTTCTCCGTCGCTCCGAATTGTGGGCGCATTCGGTGATTGTTTACCAGCGGTACGTTTTCACGATCAATCACCTTAGGAGAGTCTTTCCCTGATTTCCCAATAGGGTCTGCGTGACCAAGGGTCAACTACCACGAGCACTCGCCAACCTTGGACAGGATCCGGCACAGCGCCAGGTGCTGATTGAAAAGATTGCCCCGTGGATGGCATTGAAGCTTCGCTGCCAAGAACTCATTGCCAAGTGTAGCGAGGCAGCCATGGAGAACGGAATGCGAACGATGTCACTCGACCAGGAGCGGGCGTTGGACATCATTCTCCGTACTTATGAAGGCCAAGTGGATGACCTAGGGCTTCAAGCAGTGACTGGTATGTCGATCCATGTCGGTTTGATTTCTTCGCTAACATGCAGATCTAGACGACGAGAGATTCGACACTGTTCTGTGTCGAATGGCGATTCAGAGCTTTCATTTCTACAAGTACCAGACCTTGGTCTCGAGCGGATGTTACCCGCGGATAATCCTCACCGCGTGCAGCTTGATCGACTATATTCAATCACTCACCCATCGCGCCGGGTTCTTGTCGATGGTTCCCGTTCAGATGATATTCGGATTACTCCTGGGCTCGACGTCGCTGCTCCGTATTCTCAAGAGCGATGCAGCCTCTCAGGGTCTCGAGACCACCCGTGCGCGAGCCTCTCTATTCACCGCTATCAACCTCGCCCAGCAAATGTCGGTTGATAGCGCCGACATGGCCGCGAAGACCGTGACTATCTTGAAGTCGGTCTGGAACAGCAGCAAGGCATTTCGCAAGATGGACGGGACCGAGTACAGCACCCTGCGTATCCGCAGCCGACTGGTGCTGAGTCCCATTCTGGACACGGTTTGGTGGTGGCGCGATGAATTCGATCCCGGTTCTCGAAGTGTGAGGTCCGTGGTGGAACCCGCCCAGGGTAACGGCTACACTCATTCGCGGTATGCGGCAGCGGCGGATGCGGGCTCAGAGCCAGTTGGCGACACCAGTCGGGAAAACACAGGTGGACCGCTTGCATCTAAAACACCTGCGAGAAATGATGTCTTTCATCTGGATGAGCAGTTCCTCGCCGACTTTGAGTGGGCACTGGGGGACGATGCGCTGTTCTCCCTGGATCCTCTTCCCCCCAACTGGTCTGCGACGAGTACCCTGCTATAGGTGGATGACCAATTAGATGATTACGATTCTATGTGATATAGTCAGCAGTTCCGCTGCCTACCTTTTATGTCCTCTCACACGGGTGTCGATAAAAGGCATTCAGGCATGTAGCACCAGCGCCATACCTCTGGACCCTTACCTTACACCGTCGGGGATCCTAACAGGGTCAGCGTGGCAAGGCATAGATATGTTCAGATATGTGAACTGCCCGGAATACTCGCGTGCTGCTGGGCAGTTCAGAGATGGACGTGGCATGGTTGTGGAGCATCAGTCCCCTACCTCGCAAGGCCCTAATGTGTGGACAATGGCTCCGATGTCTCAAAGTTCCAGCCTTGGTATCGGGGTTTCTACGCTAGAAGAATACTGGAAGGTATTTCCGTGGAATACGCTTGGACTAAGCGATGCATCCACTTCCGCTCCGCTTGGGCAGGGTTCTGGGACCGTGTCAACGGGCACTTAGAAAAGAAGAGGCGATGCCATCTGGTAATATCCTATCATCTGACACAAGCGATTATCTTTACCCGGCCTAGAAACAACCCTAGCCCATTACAAATTACAAATGCAATTCAATGAGATACCGTATCATCTCCCAGAAGATTGGTGTCGTCTGATCACCTTTCCGCGAGACTAGAGACTCCCCCCGCATTTCCGGGTTGACCGTGGTTCACGGGGCGAGCCTAATGGCGTTTCTGTCTGTGGCTTCAGCAAGGCTGGTGGAAGGACGAAGAAAGCAATGACTACTTCAGAAGGGAGGGCTGGAACAGTCCTAGCATCTACACTCTTGCATTCCTGCATTTTAGCACTCCCTCCTTTCCTTATTCTTCAATATGAATCTTCTGCAGTCTGGTCGTGGCGACTGACACCTCCGGTCAGTGAAGTGAGTTAGCCGCAACTGCTAGTAAATAAGCATGGCGCTAAGCACTGAGTGACTCGTCTTATAGTGAATAAGCTCGGGTCCATTTATGCATCCCATGCAATTCTCGCGTGGCGAACATGATAATGCCATTTCTGTGTCTGTGTCACTATCCCGTCGCAAACTATTCACGTTTGCAGAGATTATGAAGTATAGAGCACGTGTGGAACGAGGATAAACGGGACTGGGGTATGCATTACACGGCTCCAACTGGCTCGTAGCAAATAGACCCAAGCTATGTACTTATATTCCTCTCTTTCCTGAGACTCCATGTGCAACCTCACTTCTTACTTTCGGCATTCGAGCACATTCCTGTTCTGTGCAGCCCAGTGCTCCTTCCTTCTTTCTCCAAGCTTTCAGACTAAATGACACAACGACCTCAACGATTCCCACTCATCAGACTGAGCCAGATTAACAGATATTCGTCCCCTCTACCTACACTTCCCCTCCCATCTCCCCACTCTCGGTTGTTCGCAACATATCCAACCCTATTCGGTCCGTTTATCCTGTCCCTCTCTCCGGTCACATCCATTAGATTACCGGTTCGTGCTCTCAGATTTCGCTTACAAGTGATAATAGGTGGGAACACGGCCGATCTGGATCTAATCTGGGCTAGTTCCCAGGTGAGCTGTAAATCGGCTTCAACATTCCTGCTTTCACTACCTCTCACTCTCATTTATCTTCCCTCCTGTCTCCTGCGACTGCTTCCGAGTTTTGCCTTCTACACTACGCTCCCCCACCATGGAGAAGCAAGAGCCGCATTCTGCTCTCACCTCCGGCGCCATGGTCGATGAGACTGTGCCGGATGAAGTCCTCAAGCAGCTGCGCAACCTGCAGGACCACCACCACTGGGACCCCAACCTGCCCGAGGATGTTGTTGACGGGGTGGATGAGGCGTTGCACACCTCCGACAAGGAGGTCCAACTGGGCATTGCGCACGAACTCATTGACAACTCGCCCTATCCTGAGGTGCGGGCCGCCGTTCCCAATTTCGACGAGGGTGGTCACAGTAACACCATTCGTGCCTGGTTCATTGGTTTGCTCTTCGCAACCATCGGATCTTCATTGAACATGCTGTTCTCCATGCGCCAGCCCTACATTTCCATTTCTTCCTACATCGCCCAGGTTGTCGCCTATCCTGTCGGCAAGGCCTGGGAGCGATTCATCCCTCAGAAGAAATTCACCATTTTTTGTCACCCGTTTGACCTCAATCCGGGCCGCTTCAGCAAGAAGGAACACGCCCTTGTGGTCATTATGGCCAATGCGTCATTTGGAGCTGCATACGCTACTGACATACTCCTAGCTCAACGCGCCTTCTACGGACAGCACTTCGGCTGGGTCTTCGAGATCTTCATGTGTATCTCCACACAGATGCTGGGCTTTGGTATGGCCGGCTTCTTCACCAGGTTTCTGGTCGAGCCCGCCGCCATGATCTGGCCTTCGACTCTGATCAACACGGCCCTCTTCTCGGCACTGTATGACCACTCCAAGCCTGATCCAGGCAAGACAGCCGGATGGTCGATTGGAAGATATCGTCTCTTCCTGTATTCCATGACTGGGTCTTTCTGCTGGTACTGGTTCCCGGGATACATTGCTCCATTCCTCAGTGTCTTTGCCTGGGTGACCTGGATCAAGCCTAACAACGTCATCATCAACCAGTTGTTCGGAGGCTGGACCGGTATTTCTCTCCTTCCTATGACCTTTGACTGGACCCAGATCTCAGGCTTCAACTTCAGCCCTCTGATTGCCCCGTGGTACGCCATCGCCAACACCCTGATCGGCATGGTCATTTTCTTTTGGATTGTCACTCCGGCCATTCACTACTCGGGCATGTTCTACTTCAGGTACCTCCCAATTAGCGACTCAGCGAGCTACGACAACACCGGCGCAACCTACAACGTTACCAAGATCCTAACACCCGACTTTACTTTTGACGCCGTCAAGTACTCCCAGTATTCGCCCTTGTTCCTATCGACCACTTTTGCCCTGTGCTACGGCCTGTCATTTGCTGGTATTATCTCCGTGCTCGTCCACACCGGTCTCTTTCACGGCACAGATATCTGGGCCCGGGTCCGTCGCGTGGATAAGGAAGACGAGGATGTTCACAGTCGCTTGATGTCACGTTTCAAGACCGTACCAATCTGGTGGTACACTATCGTGGCCCTCGTCATGACGGCCATGTCTTTGGGAGTGGTTCTGGGCTTCCCTACGCATATGAGCTGGTGGGCCTTCTTCATTGCACTGATTATCTCGGCTGTGTGGTTCATCCCCATCGGGATTGTTAAGGCGTCGACCAACATCGACATCGGATTGAACGTTCTGACCGAATTTATCATTGGATACATGCAGCCTGGTCGCCCTATGGCTATGATGCTCTTCAAGACCTATGGTTACATCACCATGGCACAGGGAATGTCGTTTATCCAGGACTTGAAGATTGGTAAATTTCTCCGATAATTTCTACGTCCAGCTCTCTCACTAACCTGCCATTTTCTAGGTCACTACATGAAGATCCCTCCTCGCGTCACCTTTTCTGCGCAGTTAGTCGCGGGTCTGTGGTCGTGCCTCGTGCAGATCGCCACCATGAATTGGGCGCTAGGTGCCATTAAGGACGTCTGCAGTGCCAAGCAGCCCAACCACTACACCTGCCCCAACGGCCGCGTCTTCTTCAACGCCTCCATCATTTGGGGGGTGATTGGACCCAGGAACATCTTCTCGGTTGGCCAGATGTACTCGCCGATGCTGTTCTTCTGGATCGCCGGTTTCATCTTGCCAATCGCGATCTACATCGGCGCACGGGCGTTCCCTCGCAGTTCTATTCGGTACCTCAACGCGCCCCTGATCTTCAGCGGAGCCGGTCTAATTCCCCCAGCGACACCTCTGAACTATCTCACCTGGGGTATTGTCGGCTTTATTTTCAACAAGTTCATCCGCGACCGCTGGCGCGGCTGGTGGATGCAGTACAACTATGTTCTGTCCGCCGGTCTGGACGTGGGTCTTGCTCTGTGCACGATCTTGATCTTCTTGGCTCTTAACATGACTGGCACCAAGTTCTCTTCGTGGTGGGGTACTCGGATTGCCACCAGCACCATGGATGCCTCCGATACTGCTATCCAGGTGAAGCTGGCCAAGGGTGAGAAATTTGGCCCGGCCTCTTGGTAGGGCCCTTCGCGGGCATGGAGAAAGTGTGGATTGCACGGAGCGAAGGTGGCACTTGAATGCGAACTTTTTAATGCTTGCACGCAATGAGATAATAAACGCAGACATCGGTATCCTTGCCCCGGTTTTCGGGGTCTTAATATCTACGAATATGAATACGAATACCGCCATCTCACCATGGACGGAGCCGTCCTTTACGTACGTGGGCCTCGAGCCACCTAGATACTTGCCCGCTCGGGCGGATCTGGCACCGTACTTGGGAGGATAATGTCTCTACGGACGGCTAGGATCGAGCCAGAGTGAAATGCAAAGGACCTAGAAGCCTCATACGTATATACATGGTCAACTCAACTTATGTCCAATTTTCAAAATTACAAAGCCGTAGCGGATATTCAACAAACATGAATCATCAGCAGTGGCAGCGAGTGTTTCCACTCTAGTGCACTGTCACATTGGTCATCGCATATGGCAATCCCCACCGAATCAACAGGAAGCTTCATCTCGGGTTCCAACCTAATCCCAAACACACATCGCCGTAGAATGCATATACACGTTTTTAAGAAACGACACGACGGCGCATGCCAACCTGAAGACCGAGGGGCTTGCGCAGGAACCCCTCACGGGTCTCCATAGGGCCATCCTGCTCGATCTGGAACTCGAAGAGGCGGAAGACAGTAGCGCCTATGACGAGAAGCTCCATTTCGGCAACGTTGCGGCCAACACAGGCACGGGGGCCGTGACTGAATGGAATGAAGGCAGCTTTCTGGCGTGCGGTGAGACGCTCGGGGCTCCAGCGCTCGGGCATGAACTCTTCGGCGTCCGGACCCCAGACCTCTTTGGAGCGGTGCACGGTGTAGCTGGGCACGGAGAGAACGTCGCCAGGTCCAAAGGTATGGCCGGAGATGGTGATGGGGGCGGCGTCGGGAGGGATCTCACGGGGCAGGCCCATCGCGGAGGTGCTGTGAATACGCATGGTTTCCCAGATTACCCACTGGAGATAATCGATATCCTTAACCATAGCGTGGGTAGGGACGTCAATCTCCTTAGGAATGGCATCGTCAAGAGCCTTGTGCAGCTTGGGGATCACACCGGGGGTACGCAAACACCAGTAGAGGATGGCACAGGAGGTGTTGGATGTGGTGTCGGAGCCAGCGATGAGCTGAGTGAGGGCCTCAGCAGTCAATTCCTCGCGGCCAAGCAAGTTACCAGTGTGGTCCTTGCCCTCCATCAGGCGGGCCAGTAGGTCGACACGGGTGTTGTTGGCCATGACCTCGGGCTTGACACGCTCACTCACACGGGCGATAGCAATACCGGCCAAGTCTGAAACGGCCTGGAGACCCTCGGTGAAGAAACGATCGGGGATGTATTTGGCGAAAGGGATCACGGATGGCATGCAACCTAGAGTGGCGGAGACCTCGCCGCGACGGTTGAGAACCTCGACGGCAGCGACGTACTTGGGCGGATCATTGGGGCTTTTGCGCACCTCGGCGATATCCTTGCCCTTCTCGAGCATGCCGAATGGCGCACCGAAAGCCAGGTCACCAATGATATCAAAGGCCAGGTAGTTGAACCAGTTCAGGGCATCCAGACTGGCATAGCCGGTCTTCGGGTTGGTCTGAAGGTCGGCAAGCTTGTACCACTGCTTAACGAACATCTCCACGTTGGCGTGGATATACTGTTCGAACTGGCCAATGGACTTCGCGCTGAAGGTGTGCGAGACGGTCTTGCGCTTACGAGTGTGTTCGACACGGTCGCGGGTATTGAAGAGACCACGGCGGATGGAGACAAAGGCATCATAAAAGTCACTAGAGAGGAGTATATTAGCATTGTACTGTAAAAAATAAAAAGAAGAGAAAGAGAAAGGAAAAGAAAGTAGTATAGGAAAAGAAAAGAATGACGTACGACTTCAGGAAGCCATTTCCGTGTCCGTAGATGGCCGGCACCGCAGTGTCGTCGGCAATGGAGACATGGTTAGGAGCAATGCGAACGAGCTTGCCATACTTCTTGTGAGCATTGTCGACCGACAGGAAGCGCTTACCCTGGCGAGTCTGGATGAACAGCCAGAAGTTGGTGAATGCGGCTAGACCAGGACTGGGAATATCGTGTAGCCGCCAGCGCTTGAAGTAAGGCACCAGGAAATAGACAAAGGTCAAGCCCAGTAGGATGAAAGGTGCATTTTCCACAGAGAACAACATGACGAAGTTCTAGTTGTGGGGAGCTGTAGACAAAATACGAAAAGAAGAAAGTAAAAAAAAATAAAGAAAAAATAAGCAAGACGGGATGAAAGAACGCGTCGATCACTGAAAGGCGGGGAATTAAGCAGTCAACGGTAACAGTCGACAGTCAACACCAGTTAATCATCAAAGTAAGTACTCAAGTATCCATGGAATCCTCGAATCTCAAGGATATTTATGCTATCCAATTCAGAATGAGGCTCGAGTGAACCCCGAGGTCTAACGGGCAAACGGGAGTGAAATCGGTATCTGGGGATGTGCCATTAGTGGATCTACGGAGCGCATAGTGCCGTAGTTGGCGACCGAACTCGGTTATCCCCAATTAGCGGGCCCATAAGCAATGAAAGAGAGACCGTGATTGCTCAGGAATTAAGCAGCCGAGAATGCGGGGAAACCTTAGTCTTCATTTCTATTCACGTGGGTTTCGATGACATAACAGAGATCGGATAACTTAGTAGATACTCTCGGGCTATATGGCATATAATATCTGCGCTCATACAGCTCACCATTCCGCTACTGGAAACAGTCCATTGCGCTTCTTCTCCGCTTCCCACCGCTCCATCCACGCCTTCATATTCTCCCGGCTCTTCGCGCTGCCCACATTCACCGTAGGAATGACTCGTCCGATCCTCAGTGCACAGCAAAACATTGTGAGTTCCCTAAAAGAACTGTGTTCGCTGTATGGCACCCCGAAGCATGCGCTATCCCGCGTGCTTCCACGTTGCGGGGTCAGGTCCTGTGCTGTAAACCGCGTCCTCCAGTGTTCGCCACGCAGCACCGTAGACACCGGGGGGTTCTGCAACATTCGGCCAGCCGGGGGCCGGTAGGACCAACCGGTCGGTCGAAAGCCAACCACCCGAGAGAAATGCGGCTTCAGCGTGTCCAGATATTCGGCCAGAGTGTCGGCCCGGATCTCGAACAGCGTCTGCATATGCACCTGTGCTTCTTTGGGGTCACTGGTCAGTAAAGAAGACAACTCCGGGTCCTCCAAGCAGCTGCATATCCTCTGCTTTTGCGGGGTGGCAAAGATCTTCGACCCCAGGGCTCGGGCAATGCCCAGGCAGATCCGCTCCTTGCCGATACTATAGGTGCCAATGACCACAAGCAGGCGACCGTTGTTCTTCGACGACTGCTCCTTCGCCGGGCCACTTCCAGTCACAGATGATAAGAACTTATTCATTAGACCACTAGTTCCATTACTCTCTTGATCGAGTGTCACTCCAGCCTCCTCATTGAGACGAACACAGAGCTCTGAGCAAGCGGTGATCACGTCGTCCTGGCTGGGAAATGCATATTTCGGATTGAGATATGTTGTATCAAGGTAGCACTGGTCGATGCGTTGTTGCCGCGGCTGACCTGTCGCTGGATTGATAGGGTCCGGTCGTAGCAGTGGGTGCTGAACTTGAGCTGGAGAGGCACGGAAATCGCCACAATGGAGAATCCGCTGTCGCCGGGCAGTGGGTCCATTTCCAAAGCTTTTTTCAAAGAGAAATAAAGAGCTGCCGGGACAGTGATTGGCAGGGATCATTGTGACCTGCACACCTCCGGTATCCGGCACCTCGGAGGTTTTCTCGAAATCAAGATCAACGATCCATTTGGGATCGACTCGGAGCTGCTGTCGAACGAGGTTGCCTGTCGCCCGGCTGCAATAGATGGGTCCATGGCACCAGGACTTGTTCAGTCCTATGTAATGATCGCTGTGGAAGTGACTGAGGAAGTAGGCTGTGCACCCTTCCACGGCCCCGTACCGAAAGGCATCCACGCATATCGAAAATCCAGGAATGATCTTGTAGAACGGACAGGTCCTCTGGTACGCCTGCTTTCCACGTGATGAGTTTTCGTTAGAAGCAGCCGTAACCCAGGCGCTATCTTCTGCGTTGCCGGTCATCATCTTCGAAAAGGCCGATCGTGCACCGGTGGTAACTTGTGTATATGGATCGCGCTGCGCAGGTCGGGCAATAGAAGCGCGTTCAATGCGGGTCATACTTTTAATTCGATTCGGCGGCACTGGTACAGGCACCGGTGAAGGTATTGATACCGGCGCAGGTGTTGGCGTATTCGTGGAGCTCGGTTTGCCGTCTAAACAATCATTCACGTGAATCGAGACATCCTATTTCCGGTCAGTCAGCAGCCAAGGTCGACGGTAGTAGAAGAACGTACTGTCTCGCTGAGACCTCCCAGCGCTTTTTGGCATATGGGACAGGTCATACCTGCATCGGTCGTTATATCGGTCCCATTCAAGTCATCGACATCGTTCTCGTCAAGTCGTAGTTCCTCCTCTCCATCTTCCCATGGTACCTCTAGAAACTCTTCTCCTACTGGCTCGTCCTCTTCAAGACCGTCAAAATTTGCGCATTCATTATAATCGGTGAGACTCGTGGCTTCTCTTACCACTGGCGGCTGTTCGGCAGGAGTGTCTCTGGCCGGTTCATCGTCGAGTGCGGATAGTTGACCATTCATTGTAATCGCAGGAGCAGGTGACACTTCGTCTAGTTCAAGGTATGCTTCCATGTCATCCTCGCTATCCGATTCATCGATAAATGGCCCATTGCTTGCAGCTTTGGTCGGTGCCAAAGGTTCAGCCGGTTTCGATGCCTTTTCATTTTCCGCCGGTGCACCCAACGAGTCCATTTTCCTTCGCTTCGAAGAAGAGCCGTTTTCATTATACCGCTGGTCGTCTTGCTCCAAAAGATCATCACCGTCCTCCCAGATATCTTCCGGTGTCCGTGACCGAGGTCGGTCGTTTGTCTCAATTTTTACCGCGGCTTGCTCAATCTTGGCCAGTCCCTTCTTATCTTCCAGGAATAATCCACCCGCTGTGTCGTTTCCAACACTGTTTCCACGCTGCGAATTTGGGGTTCCCCGGCCGCTGCTCGGGGAGCGTGACGATGTGACGAACTGGGTTATTCGAGACTGAGATGAGGTGGCACCGGCCGGGCCATCCGTCTTCTGGAAGAAGCTCAAAATACTCTTGTTGCCCTTTGCTGAAGACGTTGACTTAGAATTAGAAGGGCCCTTGGACGGCGTCGAGGCCTTCCGTGCGTTCGAGCCCGCCATGGCCGGGCGAAATCGACAAGTAGGAGGGCAAGAAATCGACTTCAAAACCAACCGGAAAAAAAAGGGTGGGTTACCGGCAAGGCATTTGCTCCGGCAAGTTCTTGTCGGTTATATACAGGCCGGCGTCCATCGTCCACACACAAGGGAAAAGCTTGAGTGGCGTGTTACGTCCAGACGCGGGCGGCGCGACACGAAGTCACGTGCTATGTCGAGTGCACGATTGATACGAATTGAATGTCTATCATCTACAAAATAGCCAGAAAAAAAGGCCGAAATCAAATCTAGAGTTGATTGCAAGGGTATTGAAACGGTATCATGGGCAATTCATGTCAATGGGTCACAGCGAGTGACCTTCAAACGTTTTCGCCAAGCCAGGATCTTCTGGTTACAGACTCCTTCAAAATGCGAAATTCCTCGAGCAATCGTCAGGGCTGGGATCACCAAGTAAATTCTCTGCCGCAAGTCCTTCCTCGCTGTTGCCGTTATAGTGACCCTCGTGCAAGTTGATGGCCGTACGCCCTGCCCATATTCTCTCGGTCCGGGGGCCATCGCATGGTGAGAAGACATCAGGTGGCATTATTCGATAGATATTCAGTGTATAGCGTAAAGGTCGTGGCAATTTACCGGGCCTTGCCGGCTTGGTTGGCAGCCTCTGCAGAACGGATACCATGTTAACGCACGCTCGCGATAGAGCCAAGGACGACCCAACAGCAGCCGATAACAAGCTTGTCAAGAGCAGACAGTTCACGAACTGGCCATCGAGTCTCCATGAACAACACAATATAGCACATCACTTACCCCGCCGTGTAGCATCCTCCAGCAGACCCACGTCAACCTCCGACCGCGGCAGCATCACGTAGCGCACCACGCTGCCACGGATGAACATGTTCTTGACCGACGATAGGTGTGGGTACTGTGCCAAGTCCAACACCTCGATGTCGTCGAGCTTGATGTTGAGGTACTGGTCAACCGACTTCAGAATACCACGGATGCGGATGTCATTCTTAAGCTCGATGGTGACGGTCTGGTTGGTGAGGGTCTTGAAGAAGCTGCAAAGGGCGCATAGTTAGCATAGGTTGTAGCATTGGCCTGCGCAATGGGCTGGGGCTTTACCTGAAGAAAAGCATGATGGCAGAGGTGAGCCCGGGGCGGGCGAAGGCGATCAGATAAAGAAGTGCGCAAAATGAATATCAATGGCCTCAGGTCTATCAGCCACTCTCTCAGACTGTTTGTACCTTGGACATGAAGTGACTGAACGCGAGGGAAGATGCGGACTGCGACGCTGTGGAGAGTGTGTCAGGGTCATGTGACCCGCTCCACCCTTTTCGTACAACTTCGACTCAACTGGTATCACTTTCCATAGTTTTACCATTGAGCTCTCGAACAAGTCGGTGCTTCAGCTCTCTCGATCTCTTGGAAATATGTTTTTCCCATATGCTCGTCATCCGAACTGGTGCTGTTGCAACCGATTGACTGACAGGCTTTGGGAGGCACTCGTCAAATATACAAACTACTCCGAGGTCAAACATTCTACAATTGAAACCTGAAATTGGCATCTCTCATCTCGCATTACATTAAGCGGGGTGGCCTCCTGGGCACAAATAACTAAGGTACTTAATCAACATCAAATCACTGCACATCAAATCATTGCCGGTCTACCTAGGTAGTCTTCGTGCGCTTCGGCTTCATCGCCCACCCGGACAAGCAGGTCCAGCCTGCTCCGTTTTTCCGTCCTTCGTCAAACAATGCTCCGAGTCCCTCGACCAATTTTGATCTCTCACGGCCCATCTCCCGCCGGAGCTGGACAAGCCACTGCTCCCACATCCATCCACCAAGCAGACCAGTCACACTGGCGATGTCGCCCGTACTGCCAATCGGTCCCTGAACTGCCTCATACTCTTCAATCCCACTCAGTACGCTTAGTACGCGGGGGGCTGGCGTCTCCCGTAGCGGCTGTGGCTCGCTGGGTTCCACGCCCATGGGAAGGAACATCCAGGCACGCTTAATGCCCTCAAAGCCGCTGTTTTGCAGACGAGACAGGAAACTCTTCGACGCGATGGGATCGTAGCCACGTGTGCGTAGATTGAACGCGAACTCGACTGATGCCGCCGAGGCATATGCGCCTGCGCGGGAAATCTCCGCATCGAGCACCATGTATTCGAGGAAGCCGCAAGGTCGAAGGCAGCGGAGACACTCCTTCAGTACCAAATCGTATTCATCCCGGTCGAATCCAGCGGGTGCTTCCGTCTTTAGAAGGGCATGCAAGGAACGTGTGCTGATCACATCGAATTTACAGTTACCGAATGGTAACTCCCACGGATTCGTTACAGGAACCACCCGGTGATTGGGAGGTCCCTTGATGCCGTCGTTCAGGGTCTGGCTTTTGGTGACCACCGAGTAAACCGTGGCATTTGGGAACTCGAGGGCAGCTTGCCAGGCCCACTCACACGATGCATGGCCACCGAGATCCAGGATCCGGAGGGTACGACGTCGTGGCTTTTCGGAGCGAAGTGGTCTCTTGGTGCGTGCAAGTTGCCTTCCGGCGGGACTGGTGAGTAGCTTCCCACCGTTCAAATAGCGCAGAGCATCCATGGCCCACATGGGTTGACAAAGCTGGGCGAGGACGAGCTGCTCCTTCTCAAGCTTGGAGAACTGCGCTCTCTCAGCAAGGACGGAGGTGATGATTGACTTGCGTGGCGATTGAGAGAAAGGTCCCTTGTACGCAGGCCGCTCCGGACGAACAATCTCGTATTTGCCCATCAGACAATCAATGTGCATGTCAACCAAGCCCAGTCGGAAGGATTGGATCGCATCAAAGCGCATGTTTCGGTGTAGGAAGCCGTCACCTTTGTCGGATCGTTGCCGAAGAGACTGGAAGCCTTGCCAGTAAATCGAATCTTTGCTGGCCAGAACGGGCGGTTTAGGACTGATAGCCGCAGGAATGCCCTCAACAAATCGAACGGCCTTCTTAGGAGCACCGTCCTGCTGTTCGGCAGGTTCATCGAGGTCAACATCCGTCAAGCTATCGCGGGTATCAAGCTCGTTGACTGGATTGGTCTCATTGAGGGCGGCAAGGTACGATGCTTGGGCAGCGAGCCAGTTGCTGGTTCGATCAAGGCTGGCGGCAGCACGCTCCTGGAGCTCCCGGTCATACGTATCATCGTACTCGTACCCATTTCCAGACGTTGTGATCTCTTGAACCGGCTCAACGGTCGGGCTCGTGGGGCTATCTTGGTGAGCGATGCGCCGGGTTGGCGTTTCACAGGGAAGTCGAATGGCAGTCGGTGGACCGTCATCATCTCGAACAGCAGTGACCGGATCCTCTTGGGGACGCTCAGGCCATTCAATTACCTGCTCGACAACGTCTCCTTCCTCTCGTGGCCATGGCAGATTATAGAAACCTTCGGCCACGGCTGATGACGGAGGTTGGTTGTGGTTTGGAATCGACCAAGTGTGACGAGCACGAGGAGCGAGGGAAGCGAAGAAACCGCCTGGAGAAGGAATGCTTAGCCCACTGAAGCTGTAGCTGGACAACTCTGATGCGGGTGTGACACCATCTGCGCTTCGAGGGCGGCTCGGGGGTGCTTGAAGCTCCCACATCTCTTCATTGCTCTCGGAGGTTTCAGACCATGCTTCCGGGGTGCCATCCAGAGGGATGTAGTGCAGCATTGCCAGTGCACCGTCAGGAAGGTAAACACCCCGATCTGACGGGGTCGATTCCCGAGAAACCTCTTCTGGCTGATATTGAAGAGCGTTGGGGATTTGAGGGAATCGACCGAGAACATGGCGCCAATCATCCTGCGGACTCTCGATGGCAATCGGTATCTCGTGGAGATCGCGATTGCCGTCTTGATTCCTTAGATCTCCATCTTGGCTTCCATCCAGGTCGGGCCGAACATGGATGTCCGGCGAGTTCCAATTGGTATCAGGAAGGGAATGTGTGTCGGGGGTGAAGGCGCTGAGATTAGACTCCTGATCGGAGGATATACTTCCATCGAGCGAGGGCGGAGCATAAGATGCAGGCACCGAGCGAGCAAGCATCGAGAGCGCCGCGGGCGAGACAGGAATCTTGGGCGGAGGAGTCGGAGGGATGGGCGAAATTTTGTGGGTTCCATTCATGGAGGGCCATGTCGTAGGCGAGGGAATGTCAAGAGTCAGCCTCCGTTTGCGACTACCGTGACTGCTCATCGAGGTCACCGAATTCCTTGTGATTGGTGTCACCAAGCTCCCAGGTCTGGTCCCCGGCGCGGAGAAACACGCATCACTGATTTCGGTCTCGTCATCAGCCGAGTTTTCATCATCCGAGGCATCGTAGAGGTCATCGAAACCCTGCATTTGCTGCTGCCATTCCGTATCTGAGCATGAGGAAGTGGTTCCCGCAGAAAGAGGTGACATCAGCCGGGCGAGTCGAGGGTTGGTGGGCGCAAATAGCCCACTGGTCTTGAGCGTTAACTTAGGGCTGGTCACTGGCTTCTGTGATGGACTGCCAGAGCCCTTTGTTGCGAAGTGTGATTCGCGGGTATCCTCCATTATAGTATTAAGCACCGTCCCCCGGGCCTGCCGGGGAGGCGGACAACGTGCATTCCAGAGGCGAAGTGTGTCAGTCATGTTGTACTGCCTTTCGATGCTGGGTTGAATCAAACTCCAGAGTTTGACGTTCTATGGGTATCTCAGAGACGTAGGAAACTGCATCGACACCGGTCAACGGTGTCTATAAGGAGTAGATGGAAAGATATATGGAAGAAAATGCGAAATAAAAACAAGCCACAGCTACCAGAGCTTGCGACCAGAAAGCATCAAAACCAGGATGACGAAATGAAAGACGCGAGACGTGATCAAGGGCATCGGTTGTTGTGGAGGACTATATACTCTCGATCGGGGACGTCCTGCCCGCGGGGAATGAGCAGTTGAGGATCCGATCCCTGTTGAAGGTCATCCGATGAAGAAACTACTGCAGGATTGGGCACCGCTAGTTCATCATCCTTGCAAGGTCGTATGCTCATTGGCGAAAAATGTGTGGGCGCGTCGCCCAGTGACGATTCCCTGCCTGGGCCGACTTAGGGCTGGTCTGTATGGTGAAGAATTAAGTAGCCAGCCACGAATCAGGGCCCCAGGAAATGTGACGGACTGCCGAACTGCAATCGCAAAGGTGAAGAGACCAGTGATTGGTGACTGCTACGCGCCGGAGACTGCTATCTTTAGTCACTTCGGGGCCCGTGCGAACATCAAAGGAGATAAATTAGTGCGCAATGATGCAGGTAAAGAGGGGTAAGTGACCTTAATGCTGCGTGATTAATTAGTCTGTATTAATTTTAGAAATTCGAGCGAATTGGTCACTATGGTTGCACTAGTTAGTTATCACATAGAGTGCCTAATTGTATGCAAATGATATTGTCCTGTAGATGAAACTTACACTCACCCATGACTCTTGAGCTCGTCTTTGCATTTTGCCCTTCAAGCTTGATTGAATTTATAACCCTTATGATGTCCTATACGTAGAACACCGGACACCCGAAAACGATCAATTCAAGCCTAATACGATCACATGAGCAAGTATGTCACAGATTAAAGTAGGACCTATTGACTAAGAAAGAGCCAGAGCTTGGTCTACCATCCAGTCTTGAATGGACTCGTAGGGGTTTGGAGAGTGAATTTCCTCTTGTATTCGTCAAAGGCATTAAGCTCTGAGATAGAGTAATAAGAGGTTAGAAGTTCGGAAGTCGGAAGGTTGCCAGGTTATGAAATTGGAAGGTTGAAGGCGAAGAGAAGGTGTACAGGCGAAGAGAAGGTGTACAGGCGAAGACAACAAGGTGTGGGATGATCTATGCTGGAAAGCTATCAACAAAGGCAGGAAAGGTATGCAGGATGTTTCTTCGGGGATAGGATAGTACAAAGTAGGAGGCTAGCTCCAGATGCTTAAGAATCAGATTGCAACGACTTTCCGAAGTTGCTATAATCGCCACAGAACAGAAGAGTTCGCTGCCTCGGCCCCAATCTAGCTCTCAGTCTCAGTTACGATAATCATCTAACTATGGTAACCGGAACAGGGCTGTAAGAAAGATGCCATTTTTCTTTCTTCTAAAAAACCATCGCGCGAGCTACAAGGCCCTCTATACAGCCAGATTACTGATCTGATAGGCCAATCAGCAAACTTTTACTCTGCTGGATTACCATAGTCCCATACCTCCTTCTTAGCAGCTGGATCCTTCGATAGGAAAGTAGAAGAATAGGCTCGAATTTCTATAGGGTACACGGGAGAGAAGTTCGACGCGACACTGTCCACGGGTATACAAGTACTGCAAAGTGGCTATCACAACGCCCCTCTATCTATTTACAGTTTACCTCTTTGCTGGCGTCACCACCGTCCCCAACCGAACTACTTTACAGACACCATGACATGCCTCGAGACTACGAGGTCCAGCAAAACAAGAACGTTGGGACGGTTGGAGTTTTTCCGATGTTAGATTGGGGAGTTCGGAACACAGTGCGCCGTGCGTGCACAGACGCGCCCTAGAGATCCCCGCTCCGGGATATTGAAGGGTTATTCTTGACGGCTACTGATACTGTTCGTGGGGGCATCCCTCGCAGTCACGATGGTGTCATCATGGTTATCGACGAGGTCCTGGCGTGTCGTATTCCCATGTTGACATCCAGCTTTTCATCGCCACGACCTTGTTGTTGTGTCTGAGCTTGATCACCGGACGACGATACCAGCGAATAGCGGTGCATTTAGTCCCATTAGTTCATGGATACGTAGTTAAGAGTCCAGCAGACGGCAATGCATAAAGGCTTGGAGGGGTCAGGGGGACATCGAAGGGCAACCGATGATTGGCGGGTCAAGCCAGGATGGCCAGCATTCTGGAGCTTCGACGCGAATTCCAGACGATTCCCCCAATAACCTTAGATTGTAAGGTTCGATCAAGCCATAACCCCTGTCGGAGCTTTCGAGATCACCAGACTGATGATCTTTTATCTTTGTTGGCACTGGCAATCCCTCACGGAACGACGTTTCTGGCATAATCCAGTCGGGGCACACTTCTTCGCTAGGGTCAACTCCATCCTGGATACTATCTGTGCGAATGGAGCTGGACACGCTGGCGCAATCCACCGGGATGGCTGCAGAGCTAGTACCGAGTCCAGATTGCAGCGTAGATCGTTGAGAAACTAGTCCACGTGAGAGACTTAGCCCTTATCAACCGTTTGCATCAGATCAGACTTTTTTCGGGGCAATGTAGAGCTCTATACGAATTAAGTAGACTCAATTGTAATTATAACTGCGTTCAGACATTCAAGATCAACAGGATTAGAAAGGAAAATAGATCGCATACCCCTGCCACAAGGGGGCCGCAATTGCATCTTACGGTGTATGTACCCGGGATATCCACCTTGGGTTGCCACTCGGCCTGATGTAAACACGATAGGAGCTTCATTCTGATCTAATTCTCCCCTCGTTAACTACCCCTCCCCTCTCTTTCCTCCCCACTCCTCTCCTCCCCGCTATCATAATATCCTAAGATCACCGGATCGCAATATCACCATGTCGCCGCCCGCCATCATCGCCCCCTCCATCCTCAGCGCCGACTTCTCCAATCTCGGCCATGACTGCTCCAAGAAGATGGAGCAGGGCGCCGACTGGCTCCATGTCGACATCATGGATGGCCACTTCGTGCCCAACATGACCATCGGATGCCCCGTGGTGTCACAGATCCGCGGTTGCGTCGACCGCCCACTCGAGCCTAATGGCCGGGGCACCTTTGACTGCCACATGATGATCATGGAGGTGCGTTCCTGAATACTCTCCGAGCTCTCGGCTTTCTCCGGATTCCCGCTAATCGAAGCACCGTAGCCTCACAAATGGGTCAAGGATTTCAAAAAGGCCGGCTGCGACCTGTACTGCTTCCACTACGAGGCGGCCGTCTCGTCCGTCGCCGCGACCGATCCCACCGACCAAACCACGACCGCGCGCACCAGTCCCCGCCAATTGATTAAGTACATCCACGACGAGGGCATGCAGGCCGGCGTGGCCATCAAGCCGGACACCCCGGTAGACGTACTGTGGGACATTCTCGACAGCCCTGAGCTGGACGAGCGGCCAGACGTGAGCTTCCAACCCCCAGACTTTCCACCCAGCTTGTGCTAATCCCCGCGATAGATGGTTCTCGTCATGACGGTGCACCCCGGATTCGGCGGACAGAAATTCATGGCTTCGGAACTGCCCAAGGTGCAGGCGCTGCGGGCGCGGTACCCGGACCTGAACATCGAAGTGGACGGTGGATTGGGCCTGGGCACCATCGACCAGGCGGCTGACGCGGGTGCCAACGTTATCGTGGCCGGATCAGCGATCTTCGGCGCCTCGGATCCGGTTGATGTCATCGCCAAATTGCGCGAAGCAGTGCAGAAGCGTCGCAGCCGATCCTGAAACCGTTCCGAACATTTACAAAAAATGGTGTTTGGGTGTTGTTTTGCTAATTTGCGACAACTGATCGTTTTGGACATTGTTTTGCGATCGGGTGTGGGATTTCTTTAAGTTGTACTTGTTTGTAATGATGAGGCATGAATAGCATTCTACCGTGCGCTAGAGAACTGTATTCAAGAACTGGATTGGCTCTGGTATCGTACTGCTACTGACAAGAATCGACGGCAACTAAAAGGCGCACTGTGTATGGAGAAATTCATCATGTCGTAACCGGCGTACACCTCCCTCACTCCTTGGTCGCCTCGGCAGGCTTGGCATCTTCCTTGGTATCTTCTTTGGTGTCTTCCTTCGTCTCCTCTTTGCTAACATCCTTGGTATCGTGCTTGATCTCGACCGCAACGGCGTTGATATCTTCTTCGAATGGAGTAGCCACCTCTTCGACGGTACCCTCCTCCGCCTTCTGCGCGGCCTCCTTGCGGAGCGCGTCGAGGTTACCGGACGGGTCCTCGCCCGTAATAGACTGTCGGATATCCTTCACGACTTTGTCCTGCTCCTCCTTGTCAGTAGCCGAGATGATTGACCCGCGGTGATGCTCGACCAGTCCTAGCATCTCCGCATTATCGGCGTGGAAGTTGGCCGATGAAACGGCCGCGACTTCTGGAATGAGAGGTGGACGTTTCTGGCCCTTGGGTGACTCTGGTACGCTGTCAGGCAGCTCGGGAGCGACCGAGCCACGGTGCGTCCTGTTTCTAAAGGGCAACTGTTCGTCTTTCGACTCGTCCTGCTTCGACTCCGACTTGGACTCCTGACTGGGCTTCGACTCCTCACTGGGCTTCTTGTCGTCGGTCTTGGTCTTCGCCTTAGAGGCGGCCTCTTCACTCGCCTGACGCAGTGCAATGAGAGCCTTATCATCCTTCTTCTCCTCAGGTTTGGCGGCGGGCGGGCTTTGAATTTTGATAGTGGAGGGTCGAGGGGTTGCTGGTTCGGGCTCTTTAGGGGTTGAGATGGGCTGGGAGTCGGGGGGAGGAGCGACGGCGTTGCTGGTGGCAGGCATGCCATCAATATCCTGGACGCTGTTCACAACCATTCGCAGCTCGCCAAACTCATTCCATTCTTCAATTTCCTCGAGATCCTGCAAGGGGAGTGGGGTTAACTGTAACTCGAAACCAACGGGGAAGGGTATTGCATACTCCGACAATATTTCCGTACTTCACCAAGCCAGGCAGCTTCTTGCCTTTTGAGCGACGACCCCATAGTTTCCGGGCAGCTTCGTCGGTAGCAACATCAATGGCACGAAAGGGGAGCTTGTTGGCCTTGAGAATGGTCTCCACACGAGCGGTTGCGGTGACGATGTGGGAGGACCCTGCAGTCAGGGAGGTGTAGAGGTAGAGGGTAGAGTCAGACATGCTGATGGAGAGCTTTTCAAAGGCTCAGAGGCTCAGAGACTCTGGGATCAAAAAGATAAATGGGGGAGATGGAGAATAATTGTCATAAAAAAAGCGTATCTTTGCTGCCCTGAAACCACCAAATGACGTGGGAAATCACGTGGACTGTCTATCTACAAAGGAAAACCGAAGAACTACTTCACTGTGTACGGGGATACGTTTTTTGCCATCTGCTTGGACCATTCTTTGATTTCTCCACAGCTCCAGAATCTCCAGGTTTCGCCTGGTAGGACAAAGCCTCATGCGTGGCGACTTGACGTCAGACCGACCATCAGACCGACCATCAACCCGGGTACAGCATTATCAACATCCTGCTCGAAGATTCTGGGCTGCGATGGGCCTATGTTCAAGCATGTTGGATTTTGCGGTTATAGCTCAGTCCATAATGATTAGAGGCTGTGCGTGTCAATCAAAATTGGGTTATTACCCTAGCAAGTTTGCTTGTGGCTCTGCATGATGCCGTGGTCGCTGAAGGGGTTCAAGACGTAGAAGTACAAGTCAAACCTTCAACAGACAATTACCGATGCGATCATCTCGGCTTCTCCATAACTATAGCATGGCGGGAAAGACAGTGGTGCCCGACAGAAGCCCAAGCTATAGCCTAAAGTATGCACTCTTGATTGAGGGGCTCAACCGGGTCTACCCAAACTTATTTGGGAGCAGATATAGTTAACTAGAAAGACATGCTCTTTGATTAGTAACCTATTAACTTAGTTAGCAACAGCAGCAAATAAGCATGTTCGTATTGGATGCTCACCGCATGGCCCAGCCACCATAGAGGCAGAGCCTGCCTCATGACTGCCATCCCGTTTGCTTCAAAAGGTGCCCGCAGTTGCAAATAAGAGCATGCGTCAGTCGCGTAAACTTCTCCGACCGGCAGACCGAGCCTGGTCTCTACACCCCTGCTGGTTGGAGCGTCTACGGCTCCAATCAGAGAGAATTGGCGGCACGGACTCGTGATGCGCCACCGGGACCGTGATCAAAGGGTTCAAAGCAAGGCTCAAGAGCACAGGCGGTATTCTCAGCATGAAGACGCTAAAATAAGTATCTCGGGCTATGTTTGATCAGTCGTGCAGTTTCGGGCCCAAGTACCTTACAGTGAGTGATGCTCATTCATTGAGGAAAAGTGCAGGCATAATAAAGAATGCATGGCAAAGAGCGGCTAAAACCCAGCGAGTCGGAGGGAAAGCCAGGGACATGGATGAGTGCATGCTGCATCTATGACATTGTGTCTTGCTGAGACTTGGCAAATGTAGGTCTTGTTCATTCAAGTAGAGGTCCCGACTAATATCAGCATACTGCCCAAGACAAAACCAAGTCATCCGGTGATCATTGCGAGGCGCAGGGGCAGTCGTAGCATGCGCGAATCGAGCCAACGGATACTTGATCAGCACTGGATAGAGAAACACGGTCATGGAGCAAAACCAACACAGTCGAATGACGAAATTGCGCGGTAGCAAAACACTAGTCCAAACGAACCAGAACGGAGTTGAGAGCCCGAAACATACGGGGGATGAAGAGGGAAACAGTTGATCCTGTACCATTGGCAAGACACATCAAAATAGAAATAGACAGATAACAGTCACGCTGATTCGACCGTGGATCCCGTAACCGAATTGGGAGATCGACGAGATCACGTTGGGTCGAAACGCGTGGATCCTGCCACCGTGCACTTTTCCGCCTACGAAGGTTGCGCTCATCGGATTCGCTGAAACGTACGAGTAGTGAAAGAGTAGTAGAAACGTAGTGTTGCAAGAATAGAAGATGGAGTACGGAGTAGCGGTACGGAGGAACCGTGAATCGTGTTCGAACGTGAAACGGGTTTGGCGTGGTGATCGCGAAGATAGATTGTCCATCGTTTCGCTAGCGTCACGATCGTCCCACCCCGAGTTTTCCCCCCCTGGAAAAATGGGTGAAGAAAAGGGTCTCTATATTGTGATCGCGGGTTACAACGAGAGGCTGAACCGTGGGTGACTCCCGTGTGTCCCGATAAGTTTCCAAGGATTGGAGATATTGGAATATAGTTCTCATTACTTACTATAGGGAGGGTACTCGATACATGGCACATGAGGAGGGTCCGAGTGATCCTCAGCGCGACGTGGCAGCATCAGGATGGAGTTGGGCGTTAAATTGAGGGTCTCGGGGGCACGTTGTGCTCCAGTCTTTCTCATCTTTCGGGCTCCCGCTGTAGGCGCTCAATTGAACCCCCTTTGACTCTCCACAATTGGATCCGGGATACCTTCGGGGCGATCCGGTTCGCTGCCTCACTTTGTCTCACTTTCGTCCTTGTGCAGTCGACTAGATCGGTGTGTCACCCGAGTATAGCAAAGTTGAATGGTGAACGGTCTGGACCTTGGGAATAGGGGTCCACACAACTAAGTACAGAGAAATGTATAGCACATCGTATCGCTGTACTGTTCGTTCCTTGATTCCCCGGGACTTTTGTTCTTTCTCTGCCCAACCTCTCGAATCTTCCCATCAATATCGTGATTCTAGTCTTGATCTCGTCGTTCTTCTATAAACAGCACTCTACCCTCTTCTCGTCCTATCATCCTACCGTCATACCGTCCTATCGTGCTATCGTTCTATCGTCCTATCGAGCCGCAGATCCGATTCTTGACCCCCTGATAAGATCACTATTCCGGACTACGTACGTCCTCGTCTCGGATATCTTTTCTATAGCTAATTGATGCAGAATCATACTCTCCATCGTCCCCTTGTACACTGATACAGAGTTCACTCCCGGTCTCGAGGGCGATCCCATCTTCGCCATGGCCTCAAATCAAGCCTATGATGAACTATTCACGAGGGCCATATCCGGGTATCGCGAAGCCTTTTTGGTCAGACACTCCCACCTTCCGGAATCCGAACGCAATCGGCTCTGGAGACGACGGATCAGCGACTTCATCGACCAGGATGGCCCCGAGAAACCCAGCAAACGCGCTCGACAGGATGCTACCCCACGAACGCTGCCTTCTGCTTCTGGTTCTGGTCTTGGTCTTCCGCAGGCGAAACGGCGAGCCACCGTACGTGTGACCTTGGTCTCTTGCTCCCGCCCTCTCTCTCAGTCCCGATTTTCTCGTTGATTCCCGCCAAACCCTGGATTGACATCTGGCAGACCCCGGACTTGCCGGTGAGCCTCGAGTTCCGGCGCGTCCTCTCGCAGTCCTCGCCGGACATACTCCGAAAGGATGCGTCCTCTGGAGGAACCTACCGGTACACGGCCATGGCCCGATCCCAAAGTCAGCAAATCCCGGTCTCTCACTGGCATCCGCCGGCTGGGATGACCCCGAGCAAGCGACAATCTGTCGGACAGGCTCACACTCCGCAGCCGCTTGACCATGTCGACGAATATTCCCCTTCCGAATTTGCAAAGCACCTGGATGAACCCGGCACTCAGTCCTATTCTTCGGCTCTGACACTCGGGCTTGCGACCTATGAATCGACTGGACCGACCCCTTTCACACAACTTGGACAGCCATCTCCTGCGCTCACCGACTCTTCCCCGGCCACGGCGGTGGAGATGACCCGCAGCGCGACGGCAGACACCATCATCGACGGTTTCGACACCTTTCAGGTCGAGTCAAATGAACCTGCGGATCTGGCCTCAGAGTGGGTGCCCACATCCACATCTGGTATTTCGTATCAAGAACCCTTCCCTGCTGCCGTGTACCCTGACCTAGATATCTCTTCATCCTTCCCCTTCTATCCTGCATCATTTTCCACCTCTGCGCCTCCCACCATGTCCTTCCGGCGGCCCATGCCGTGCAGCCTCCCCATGATGGAGTCGGTAGACATGAATCCATCGATATCCCACGATAGCAACGATTCGATCGACGCGGCACCATCCCGTGCGGTTCGACGGGCTCAGGAGCAAATCGCTCAGGCAGCCCGACCCATCGCACCCAAGCAGGAGTCGCAGGACAGCATCATCTTGAAGAGCGATTCCACCGACCCGCACAGGATGGTCCGCATCTCATCTACAGATGGCACGACCAAAGAGGTGGCAGCGATCCCCAAAGCCTCAATCCAACGGCCGCCACGACCGAAGACGTACTGCCACCTCTGCAATGACCAACCCGAGGGGTTCCACGGTGAACACGAGCTAAGACGGCATATTGACCGTGTGCACGCAACGGTGCGCAAGGTATGGGTGTGCGTGGACATCTCACCGGACAAGACGTTCCTAGCAAATTGCAAAGCCTGCCGCAACGGCAAGAAGTACGGCGCCAACTACAATGCTGCAGCACATCTGCGACGTACCCATTTCAACCCGTGCCAGCGAGGCCGAGGCGGGCGCAGCAAAGACGGCGAGAAACGCGGCGGCAAGGGCGGAGGCAACCAGCCGCCGATGGAAGTGCTAAAGCACTGGATGATGGAGACGCAGGAGATAGCAGACGAGAACGTGGTGAGCAACATCAGTCTGGCGACACCGGGTGATAGCCAGACGAAGGGCATAGCCGTGTCAGGCGAAAGCAAAGCCTCTAAAGACATGGGAATGGAGTCGGCCCTGATGCACGGGTTCGATCCATTCCCCGTGACATCTTTTGATTTGGATGACACGCTGGACACACCGTACTATCTCGACGCGCAGCCGTCACTCCCGGACCTGGAGTATGTCATGTGAGCGATCGTAGACTTATTTATCTTCCACGTCTCTTCACTTCATTTTCTTGTCGGATATCTTCATCCCTTTTTTTTCTTCATCATCTGTTCTATCACAGATTTGGGCCGGGTATCACTGTATAGCGGGGACTGAAAGGGATCATAGTCGGCTTTTATATGCCAGGTGGCACGTACTGACAGACAAGAAGCGCTAATGGCTAATGATGAATCTAAATCTACTTGAATTGTGACACCGTCACTGTACAAAGCCAATACCTAATACAGAGAGACACAGAAACAGAACCCAGGCAGCAACGATAACGGGCGGTGAAGACCAAGCGTGGCCGATCAGCCGGTTTTACCGGAATTGCTCGTCGATGAGTGGATAATTATTTACTCGTGTGGAGATACGGTGATACGGTGGCTGCCAATTCATCCAATCATCGTAGATTTAGTGGAGTAATAGTGCCTGTTGAAGATGTGGCTGACTGGATCTGGGTACCGTTGGCTTACATACATAGGGCTGGCCGCACAGTTATGTATCGTGGCTGATGTACGATACACTCGGAATACAGCGAAGACACTGGGAATCGAACCGAAGAATCTAAGAGAGCCTGGTTATTATCATAGTGACTATGTAAATTGACTGGTAAACGAACAGAGTGGAGCAAGGGAAAGATACTGGAACGTACAGATCGAATATTCAGCCCTGCAACCCCAAGTCTGGGTTTGGTACCTTAAGGTTGCTCTCGAACAAAGTTTCGTGTTCGTGGCTTCGGTAAACCCTGTCTCCTCCTTTTCTCTTCTCTTCCTCTACTCTTCTACTCTACCACTTCGACTTCTTTCCTTCATTCGCTCTATTCCCTACCCTTTTCGCAAGCCGACTAATTCCCCGACCGTCTCAGGTACGTGATTTGCATTTGCACCCCCTGTCGGCGTCACGCCGCGACCGCTCTGTCGGGATCGACCGTGGCCACTTGTGATTGTGATCACGTCGCTAATTCGCTTCTGCTTCCAGGGTTTGAAAATAACAACATGTCCAACCAAGGCTACTACCAGAACGGCCCTCCCCCTCCGCCTCAGGCGTAAGTCTGCTCGAGTCATGCATCTTTTGGTTTCATGCGCCATCGCCGGGAAACCCTTCAGCTCTTATCGATTGGATATATTGGACGATCTTAAGGAGAGTGGGGGTTTCCATGCTTTGGTCGACTGTGTGCCGTCATTTGCCATGCAAATCGTTCTAACTTGTGATTCGAACATAGCTACGGTGGTTACCCTCCCCAGCAAGGCGGTTACGGGTACCCTCCGCCTCAGGGCTACGGTCAGCCGCCTCAGGGCTACCCTGGCTACCAGCCCCAAGGCCAGACTCCAGTACGTTGAGATTGCGCAGTCGGGTACCCCGAGATACGGTTGACTAATGGTGTCTCGTAGATGCAATACCCGGGGAATGGCCCACCCCCGTCCCAGGGAAAGCAGAAGAGTGATACGGGCTGCCTCGGTGCCTGGTAAGTGTGAATCCCGGCGATCGAGCTGAAACTTTTACTAATGTGGAACCCCTAATATAGCTTGGCTACCCTGTGCTGTTGCTTCGTCTGCGAAGAGGGTTGCGAGTGCTGTGCCGATTGTATCGAGTGCTGCGAGATGTGCTAAACTCCCTGACCCACGACATCGATGATACCTTTTTTTCTTCATGGCGTTCAATTTCCTAGGGGCAGGCAGTGATCGGGACAGATCCTGCTGCACTCCTGCTGTTGCAATATTTTCCTTGTGTCGAGCCTCTCTTGCTGTCTCAGATTTACGTTTCTGAGAGCTAAATTAAATTTAGCCCATGTTCAATTTTCGCCTCCATTTTAGCTAATTTGATTATCCTCAGCTAGTGAGCCCTCTCGAGATTTCTGTAGACCTGTATTATATTTATAAAACGGCAGCGTGTCGCCCTCTAATGTTTCCAGTTTTCGACACGATTGGTGGATAGATAGGGGTGGTCGGCACGTAAGCGCCGTGGCTCCGTACTGATTTGCAAGCTCGGCTTTCAGTTAGTGACTTAAGAGAAGCCTTATATTCCGAATGCCTGTAATTAATTGCCTCTCTAATATAATACCTTCACCTATAATGATGAATGACCCTGGCAGGCCGAGCCCTCTCGATGCGAATGGATTATGTTTATTGTCATTGGACGGCGGCGGTGTACGAGGGCTGTCAACTTTGTATATTCTCCGGGACATCATGTCGCAACTCCACCATGAACGCGATGACGGAGAAACCCTCAAGCCATGCGATGTTTTCGACCTAATCGGAGGTACTAGCACAGGCGGGTACGTAGAAGTGCCCCGAGAGTAGAATTGCCAACGCTGATTCTTTTCTTTGAATGGCTTTTTAGGCTCATTGCGATAATGCTGGGAAGACTGGAAATGGGAATCGATGAATGCATCTCAGCATACAGCGAACTGATGCATTCTATCTTTGGCGAGAAAGTCAATAGTCTTCCAGTCGACTGGACAGGAAACATCCAGGCTCAATATGACAGCAAGAAGCTCAAGTCCGCAATTGAACATGTTATTGAGCGTGCTGGGGTAGCACCAGATGAGCTCATGGACAACGGACAGACTCGTCGCTGCAGAACATTTGTTTGCACCACATCTAAAGACACATTGCAGATCGTGCGGCTGCGAAGTTACGGTATGGCAAGTGACACCATTCCCGCAACAATCTGCGAAGCAGCTCTGGCGACCTCTGCGGCTACTGGATTTTTTGATCCGGTGTCCATTGGTGACTTTCGGTTCGTGGATGGTGCTTTTGGCGCCAATAATCCAGTGGAGGAAGTGGAAGAGGAGGCAACCGACATTTGGTGTACTACGAGCCGCGACCTAAAGCCACTGGTTAAATGCTTCTTATCAATTGGCACGGGTAGCCCTGGAAAGACACCTATTGATGACAACATGATCAAGTTTCTTTCTAGGACGCTTGTGAGGATGGCCACGAAGCCAGAGAGTACAGAGCGACGCTTCATGGCGAGGTGGGCCAATGAGCTTCGAGAGAAGCGGATTTTTCGATTCAATGTCGAACAAGGACTGCAAGATGTCCGAATGACCGATTACCAAAAGCGCAGTCTGATCGAATCTGCGACCCACGATTATCTACACCACTCATCTCAGAAAGTTCGTGTCCGGGATTGTATAATGAATCTCATGAATAAAGAGGGTATGCATACGCAACAGATCAATTATACTACTGTTAACCAAGTCTTACCCACTTGCAGGGAATACAGATCTCGACTTCGACATTGTTATGCGTGTAAGTATCAAATCCCTCATTGTCTTAAATGTAGCGTTTTAGGCTAATCTAAGACTAATGACTGAAGGAGTACGAAGCGCAAGCACTGCGAAATAAAGTCATCAAAAACATGCATTCTTCCAAATTCCCATTTAGTCGCAAGAAAGAACCATGCTGGGTTGTTCCATTTGAGCGAAACCCCCGCTTCGTGGATCGAGAGCTTCTCGGCAAGATAAAGAGAAATATGTTCGCCAGGCACCGAATGGAAAAGATTGCCATAGTCGGACTTGGAGGTGTAGGCAAGACTCAAGTCTCACTGGAACTAGCTTTTCAAGCAAAGGAAATGTACCCGGACTGTGCTGTCTTTTGGGTTCCTACTGTTGATATGGAAAGTGTCCAGCAGGCATATCAACTGATTGCTTCCAAGCTGGGCATTGGAAATCCCGATAGTGATGAGGAGGATGTCAGAAGAGTGGTACAAATGTATCTCAGCAAGCCACAGAGTGGACGGTGGCTTTTGATATTCGACAATGCGGATGATTTGAGCATGTGGAAAGGTGCATCATGGGATTCGAAAGATGGCGGACTCAGAGACTTCCTTCCCCAGAGTGAGCAAGGTGTCATCATGTTCACCACGCGGAGCAACAAGGTCGCTCAATATTTGAAATCCACCGAGACGATCGAGATACCAGAGATGGATGAACACAAAGCCACTCAAGTTTTGAGTAACTTGCTCATCAACAAAAATCTTCTCAGTGACAAAGAAAGCACCAGAAAGCTTTTGGAGCGGCTGACATTTCTCCCGCTAGCCATTGTGCAGGCTGCATCATTCATAAATGAAAACATGATGGACATCTCAAGCTACGCTCGACTCCTTGATGGACAAGCACAAGACATCATTGATCTCCTTAGTCAAGAGTTTGAAGATGAAGGAAGATACAAAAGCATACGAAACCCAGTTGCCACAACATGGCTTACGTCTTTTGACCAAATTCGGCGCCAAAGTGCCGTGGCATTCAACTATCTAGCTTTTATGGCTTGTGTCAACCAAAAGGACATACCTATATCAATTCTTCCTCTCGCAACTCCCTTGGAACGAGGAAAGGCACTCGGTCTGTTGATTTCCTATTCTTTCGTTCGCTCGCACCATGCCGGTTCTCGTCTTGATATGCACCGTCTAGTCCAGCTTGCAACTACGAATTGGCTGAAGTCAATAGACTCTCTTCAAATCTGGCATTCATACGCACTCCAACATCTAAGCTGGTGTTACCCGCAGTGGGATAAAATGCCACCAAGTGAGATACGTGCAGCAATGCCCCATGTTCTCCAAGTCCTTCGCCTTACATCAAACAAGTCAGCCACCCCGGAGAGAGCACAATTACTATCTACGGTCGGTACGTACAAAGCCGACTACGGAAGGTACAAGGAAGCACTTGAAGTTCTTGCTGTGGCTCTGGACATCTGGGAACCCATGTTCGGTCGCGATGACTTCCGTTCCCTCAGCACCCTTAAGGCCATTGGATTTGTCCATCGGCAAATGGACAACTTGGAAAAGGCAGCACAAATTTTTGAAGAGATCCTGGACTTGCAGAAATGCAAACTCGGTCTCGACTGTGCTGAGACAAGTGCGACAATGATAGACTTGGCTTCCGTATATCGACATAGAGGGGCCCCTGGGAATTCGATGCAATACCTTCAAAAGGCTGAGGAGCTTAACACTCGGGCGGCTAGGTATTGTTTGAAAGTTATGGGTCCAGAACATCCTGACACCTTATGTGCCCTTTTCTGGCTCACCCAGACATATACTGCTCAGGGACGACTTTCAAATGCCGAGGAGCTAGCCAAACAATTTCTGGCCATCCAGACCAGGGTTGCCCCGGCAGGGCTCTATGATTTCAGGACGGCCCGTGCGATGTCTGCGTTGGCTGATATATACTTTCAAAGATGGCGCCTCAAAGATGCAGAGGCCTTGTATTCAAAATCAATGGAGAGAGAGAAAAAGATCGTCGGTCCTGAGCATCCAACCGTTCTTCGGAGCATGTATCAACTGGCAAGGGTATTGAAGTCCCAAAGGCGACACTCCGAAGCTGTTGACTTGATGACTGAATGCGCCCGGTTGGACGAGAAATTATTCGGTGCAAGTCATTACGCCACTATCCAGTGCTTCGATTACATCAAAGACTGGACAAATTGGAAGTATGTCGTTCCTGCCCTAACCTTGCCCTTGATATGCCACTTTGCACCATCATTTTGCCAGACGCCTAGGCTGCAAGCTAACGATGCCGCATTATAGAAATTCCGTGAACATCTTCAGAAATTACTATAGCGGGACGGAGCGGGCCGATATGATGCTGACACGTCGGAAGAAGCATCCTCGCGTCAAGATTCTCGGTAGTCTCTATAGTTTCCGGAGAGAACATAAGGATGATTCAGTTATTCGTGAGATTAAAATCGCCATGGATAACATGCCAATTCAAAGGCACTGCTCTAGTGGCGAGGTTACTCTTGTGGAGAACTTTGGTGTCAGAAAGCCTTGATCGATCAAGCCGTTCGCCCAGTTTGGAACGTAAACAGAATGGTTCCCTGACTAGCTTTATACCTCTTTACCGTGCATAGATTCAGAATCGAGTACATATATATTTAAATTTTCAGAGACGGTCGATGGCAAATGAGCCTCTTGAAAGGCCTATGGAGACTAGAAATAGGCCTACGAAGGGGGGAAACGGGACCGATAGAAGAGTCTTATAGAAAGGAGAAACTAGCGGTCTCGAAACTGCAGCTATATAGTAGTTAGCGCACAGCAGCTGACTAGGCCAATTCTGTTTGAGTTCGGAACCAGGCTCCACCCTTTACACTCAACATAGTGACACAGCACATGTATGATGATCAATTCTTCAAATCCGCCAAAGGATGGAGGTGTCATGGCGGGATAAGTTCTATATAGGGTCGGGACAGGTTCCGGGAAGCGAGGCTCTGTAAGTGCGGAGTTGCGGAGACGCGGAGAAGACCCCGTTTACCCCCGTTATTGTTCCATCAATCATAGCACGCCCAGCAGTTTTGTTTACCCGGCGCCCACACTTCAACGACATCGTCCGCGCAGGTTTGCACTAGTTTTGCCGACGTTTTTCCATGCCCTGCGGCTTCTGAGGGGTTTCGCTCGGCCAGTGCATTTCTCAAGGGATATTACCCAAAATGGACGTGCAATATCGGCAATTGTCAATTTAGGAGCATAATGTGGCATTTAAAACCGGAAATGATTGACTTCGATACATTCCAAGCCTTAGTCTACTACATGGCTATACCCCCGTGAACTGAGGGGTTATGGAAACACCGGGAGGAGAGAGTGACCTTGCATAAATAGTCGCGATGGCCTCCTGCCAGTACGTGGCCTTGGTGCATTTCGGATAAGATCTGCAGCTGCGACTGGCCTACAACAATAATCAGCATCATGTTGAGGGAATATCTCCTTCTACCGCTGCTGGCGTCATATAGCGCGGCGGTGCAGATCTCTGTAGCAAAGTCCGGCGGCAATGCCACTACCAACTTGCAGTACGGTGCAATGGAAGAGGTATTTCAAGCATGCTGAAAGGCCAGAGTATAGCTAATACTATGTTGAGGAAATCAATCACTGTGGCGAGGGTGGTCTCTACGCGGAATTGATTCGCAACCGAGCCTTTCAAGGAAGTACCACGTATCCATCGTCTTTAGATGCCTGGACCGCCGTCGGTGACTCAACGCTTTCCCTCCATAATCTCAGCGACCCACTTTCCTCTGCTCTTCCGACCTCGGTCAAGGTTTCAGGCACAGGAATCGCTGGTCTCGTCAACGAAGGCTTCTGGGGAATAGATGTACGGCCGCAGAAATATTCCGGGTCGTTTCATGTGAAGGGCTCCTACAAGGGGTCATTCACAGCATCGCTTCAGTCCGCCACTACTGGAAGGACTCTTGCCAGTGTCGAAGTGGAATCTAAGTGCCTTGACAGTGAATGGGTTCAGCACGACTTCACCTTGACGCCGAAGAAGATAGCGTCTAATACTAACAACACGTTTTCTGTGACGTTTGATGCTTCTGTAAGTCTATATTTTGCAAATTATCCACAGAAATTCGGTACTGACAACTTCCAGAAAGCTTCTGGTGGCTCCCTTGATTTCAACTTAATTAGTTTGTTCCCGCCGACATGGAACAACCGTCCTAATGGAATGCGTCGTGACTTGATGCAGGCCTTGAGTGACTTTGGCCCCGTGAGTGGCTGATTTGAGTACTGAAGTGGAATCGTTAATGCTGACTAGCTAGAAATTCCTTCGTTTTCCCGGTGGAAATAATCTCGAGGGAGATACTATCGAGGGTCGTTGGAAGTGGAACGAGACTATCGGCCCACTGAAGAACCGACCTGGCCGTGCCACGACTTGGGGTTATGAGGAGACCAGTGGAATGGGCCTGGTGGAATATATGGAGTGGTGCGATGACCTTGGCATGGAGCCCAGTGAGAATACCATTCTACAAATCACAGGCGACGTAATGCTAATTTAGGATGTGTCTAGTCCTCGCGGTGTGGGCCGGGCTTGCTTTGAATGGAGATGTCGTTGCGGAAGCTGACCTTGACATCTATGTGCAAGATGCCCTGGATGAGCTAGAATTCTTGACTGGCTCTGTTGACACCAAGTACGGTGCTCTGCGTGCCGAATACGGGCACCCCGAGCCTTGGACCATTCGATATGTCGAGGTTGGTAACGAGGATAACCTCAACGGTGGGCTGAGCTCTTACCAGTCATACCGCTTCCCGGCATTTTATGATGCTATCACTGCCAAGTATCCGGATATTCAAGTCCTAGCGTCCACTATTGATGTAACTCTGCCTGGTTCGGCGGGTGGTGATTACCACCTGTATGACATTCCGGATAACTTCATCACCAAGTTCGATATGTTCGACAACTATACTGACGGGCATCCAATTCTTTTGGGTTGGTACCTCCATAAGATCATTCGAAATATGCAGTTGGCTGATTGGCGACACAACAGGCGAAATTGCGGTCACCGAGTACAACAACGGTGTTGGTATCGACTGGAGCGACATGGACTTCTCGCTGTATCCCTGGTGGATTGGCTCCGTCGCTGAAGCTGTATTCCTCTTGGGGGCTGAACGCAATGCGGACAAGATTCTTGGAACGACCTATGTGAGACTCCATCTGACTCGTGTACAACCAAGCTGACGTGCAATAGGCGCCGTACTTGATGAACCTGGACAGCTACGAGTGGTCGCCGACCATGATCTCTTTCAATGCTAACCCGGATGACACGGCCAAATCCACCAGCTGGCATGTTTACAACGTAAGTCAGTCCGCCCGTCCGATTCAACTCCGTCACTGATCAAGGATCATCCATATAGCTCTTCAATAAAAACCACATGACACACACTCTACCGACAACTTGGGATGACACCTACGGCCCACTTTACTATGTCGCCGGTCTAGACGGCCAGACCAACTCGCGCATCTTCAAAGCAGCGGTGTATAACAGCACTGCTGATGTTCCAGTGTCACTTACCTTCGAGGGTGTTGGGCGGGGCACCGCGGCAGACTTGACGATCTTGACAGCACCCAGCGCTTTCTCAATGAATGAGATGGGCGGCGCCAACACTGTACACAGCCAGACTACCACAATCAAGGCTGGTAAAAAGGGCGTGTTTAGCTTCAGTCTGCCTAACCTGAGTGTTGCGGTACTCACGACCTACGCTTGAGATAGTGTGCCCTGCCAATATTGTAGATAGGGGAGACTACGGGCGAGGGGAACTACAAATTTATATCCAGTCTCAAGCTCTCCAATAACTAAGACTTTTCAAGCCTTTATTTCTCTAACTCTAAGTGCAAGTTGATACCAATTGCCCGTCCGAGTCTCGCAAGCCTAAAGACCAGCGCGATCTACATTGGGTTTCCCTAAAAGCCGTCCTCGTCTCGCTCTTCCTGGCGAGATGGATCGTGTAACCAACACTCGTGGGTCTATCAACTTACCGGGCCGCACAGTTGACACGAACATTCGGCGGTTGAGAAGGGAATCAATCTCCCGAGGAGCGTTCCAATCCCTTCCCGCTAGTGAAGAGGGCTGCCACGCTTGCAATAAATCCGAATGAGGCGGACGCGCCAAAGGACAGTTGGATGCCCCGATAGTAGACCAGCCGAACAGCCATCTGTACGTCAGGGGGCAGGTCATGGATAGCCGAGATGGAATGACGGATTTCGCCGATAACCTAAAAAAGATATAATCAAAGTGATCAGCAATTGCTCACAAGCCATCCATCGCAAGTTCCAGGCGGGGATGTACTTTCCATTTGTCTGGTAGTCCACTCAAGGCCTCAGCGAGGCCTGAGCGCAGTGTATTCTGAACAATAGCAGATGTGATGGCAACGCCCCAAACATTTCCGAGGGAGCGGATGAGGTATACGGTTGAAGCAGAGACGGCGTGGTCTTGATAGCAAAGCTAGGTTTAGTCTCGGTCACGATGGGCATTTCAAAGAGTAGAACATACCGGCGTGATCAAAAGCAGCGAGGAACGTAAAGAGGATTCCAGGATAGACTATTCCTTGTCCCAGATTGGCAGGAATTATGTAGACGAAATACTTCCAGCCGGAATCGTCGAAACGCAAGAGCGTCACCAGCATGTTTCCAATGAACATCAAGCTAGCACCAGTGCGTACAAGGTAGGACAGCTTTCCCCAGTGCGACATCACAATTCCAGAAATGAGCCCACCGAGCGGCGTGGCGAGAGATGGAATAGCCAAGCGAGCGCCCGCTTTGGTCGGGCTGTCAAGGAGGATGACCTGGAAAAGGAGCGGAATTGTAAAGAGGAACTAGAGGTAACAAGTCAATAATTTCCTTGACGGTATAAAGGTAAGGAGAACTTACTGCGTATGCGGCCATTCCTACACATACATTGGCGATCTGAGTCGAGACCGGGAGCAGCCCGTGAAGCATCTTGAGGGGGATGAGAGGGACAGCCGTGGTCTGTGCCTCGACAACCACAAAAGCCGCGAGGAGCAAGACACTAGCTACTAGAGATGAGATAACCCAGATGTTACTCCAGGGCAAGTCGTTGCCGCCCAAACTCAGTCCAACGAGCTGGCTTGACAAAGCCAAGACAAGGAGGAAAGCCCCCGAAACATCGATCTGGTACCAGATGCCTCGAGTTTGTCGAGCAGTCAAGTCACTCTCCTTCGCAGGAAAATGAAGAACAAAATAGCCGAGGATCAGGGCCATCAACGACACGGGTACTTGCAAAAGGAAGCACCATCGCCATCCAATCGAGTCAACAATGGCGCCACCGAAAGAAGCACCGCAGATAGCACCAAATCCATTTGAGCCATTTTGGAGAGCTTGATACATGCCACGTTGGCGGAATGGAATAAGATCTGAGTTGACGATGGTAGCTGTTCATTCTCGTTAGTAGGTTTCCTCTAGCTTTACCCTTCTCAACGTACCCATTGTCATCAGACCACCCCCTCCAATTCCAGTTAGCGCACGCATGATGTTGAGAAAAACGATATCCTTCGCAATGGTGCACCCCAAGCAACCAGTCATGAACGATATAGTGGCGGTAAAGAAACATGCGCGTCGACCGAGAATGTCCGAGAAGCGCCCGTATAGCGGCTGGAACGCTGTGCTCGTGATCAGATAAGAGGTGGTCAACCATGATGCAGTGTTCGCAGCGTTGAACTCGGAACTTATTACGGCGTAGGTGGACGCGGTAATAGTGCCGTCGAAGCCACCGAGAAAGACATTAGACATGATCGCTAGGAAGGGTTAGCTCTGCACTGTGAGCCAGAAAGCGACATGTACAAACCGAGTTGAATCCACAGAAATGCAGGTGGTGGCTTCCATGTCCCGACCGACCCGGACTGCAGAAGAGGTTGCTCTTCATTTGGCACAGTCATTACTGACTCTTCCGCTCTTTCTATGCTTGTCTGGACAAGATTTGCTGGGGTGTGCTCGGTGTGGTGATGCGCGGCCATGGCGGGGTTGATATGAGCACGTTGTCTCCAGAAGCACAGATTTCCAATGTCGATTTGCCAAGGTCAATCAATTCCTAGCCGAGAGTCGGGGACCTAATTCGTAAAATTTCCGAACCGCGTCCACAAAGTGTGAGGGGAAAACACTCGATTGGGAAGTGTGGAACAATCATCTCCCCCGAGCACGACATTCACCGTGCATCTCGCATTATCGGCACACAACGAATATTGCACGGCATATGGTCTTGGATATCCGTATATAATCTCTACATGTCCCCCATTCTAGCGTCTTCATATTCGCAAATACCAAGAATCTCCAACTTGAACGTCGAAGACGATTCTCCCAGTGCAGAATACCCACCTAAGGTTAATGTACCCTATGCTGCATACTGCAGATCCCATGATGGAGACTGATCGCTGGTCTAGTGCTTCCGATAACAATGAAGGTTCTTGAGGCTGTCACCTGCACAGCAGCGCTGATGCCTCTTGCTGCTGCGGATTGGCAATTCAAGTCTCGAACGGACCTGGCGCCGCCTCGGTTGAACATCACGATCCCAGCCACCAAAGACGTTGAAAAGGGCTACCTCTTTGTGGCACCTTTCCCTGGTCAGTGGGTGGAGCCCCAGTTTCATGGACCTCGTCAAGAAGGCCCATACATCTTCCGTGATGACGGTGAACTCGTCTGGTCCGGATACACGTACTATTCCATTTGGGCAGCCAACTTCCAGGCTGCTCGATGGAAGGGTCAGGACGTGCTGTTCAGCTTTGAGGGAGACCATAACCCTGCTTATGGTCATGGCCACGGTCACGCCACCATCCTGAATCAGCGTTACGAGACCGTTCGTGAACTGCGCGCGGGTAACCACAAGCTCATGGACAAGCACGAGTTCCATGTGATTGATGAGAAGACCGCGCTTCTCCAGGTCTACCAGCCAATTCCGACAGATCTCAGTCGTTGGGGTGGAACCTCGGAGCAACAGTGGATTGTGGATGCCATCTTCCAGGGTATGTAGTCAACGTATTTTAGTAGAAGGCTTCGAACTAACTCCATCAGAACTGGACATTGATACTGGAGAATTGCTCTTCGAGTGGTCTAGCCTAGAGCATGTCACCCCTGATGGTATGCTCTCCTCCTCCATGCTGTACGAATCAATAGATTCTGATGATAAACAGAGGCTGTTCTCCCGCTGAACCCTGGCCAGGCGGGCGCGGGCTATAACTCGTCTGATGCATGGGACTACTTCCATATCAACTCCGTTGATAAAGACACCGAAGGAAACTATCTGATCTCCGCTCGTGATGCCTGTGCAGTCCACAAGATTAATGGCACCACTGGAGAGATCATCTGGCGTTTGGGCGGTCTCCGGTCTGACTTTGACCTTGGCCCTAACGTCCAGTTCTGTTTCCAGCATCACGCCCGGTTTGTCGAGCAGACTGGTGATGGAGAGATAATCTCTCTGTTCGACAACTCTGCTCACGGTACGGAGAACCATCGCGGCCACGAAGTCCACACGCACCCATTCTCCCAGGGAAAGATCATCTCAGTCAACACAGCCGACTGGACAGCCCGAATTGTTCAAGCATTCCAGCCTCCGGATGGTCTTCTGGCCAAGTCTCAAGGGAGTACCCAACTGCTCCCCAATGGTAACGCTCTTGTCAACTGGGGCTCCGAAGGAGCCATGACCGAATTCAAGTCTGATGGCACTCCGATCTTCCACGCATATATGGACTCTGGTCTACTCGGTGAAGGTGTCGAAAATTACCGTGCCTTCCGATACAACTGGACGGGTCTTCCAACGGAAGAACCGGCCATCGTAGCTGAAAAGACACCCTCGGGTACTTCCGTGTATGTGTCGTGGAATGGTGATACCGAGACCGCGGCCTGGCGGTTCTACGCTGTCACCGACAAATATGGCTCCCGCTCGTTCCTAGGCGAGACCAAGCGCCAGGGCTTCGAAACTTCCTTCTTCCTATCGGGCCATCCATACTACCACATTGCGGCGGAGGCAATCTCTGCTCATGGTCGTGTCCTGAGGGCCACGCAGGTCGTTCATCTGCAGGAGCAAGTGCTCCCACCTGGCTCTGAGGGGCTCTCTACTGCTTTTGCAGACCGAGCAAACTGGAGGCAGACAGTCCTGCAGGCCTAGGTCTTCAACACGATAGTCAATCGGAGGTGGAGGTGGAGGGTAGATAGAAAGTAGCTTAGGTAGATGAATGCAAAGGTGACGCTCGCCACATGGCGAGTACTTCATAGGTATCGGATCTTTTCGAAGGACACTGTACCGCTGTCGTCGAAGCAGGCTCGTATAAAGAAGGTGTATGTTCTGAAGTAAAGGATTCTACTATATATCAATACGACAGCTAATCTAATCCAAGATCATTCTATCCAGTGATTGAAATGTAAAACCTATTAGACTTCAGCCGGCTGTAGAGTTGAATGGCCCATCGCTGTAGGTCTTGCGGTCTTAGTGGGGGCCGACTTTCTCACTCTTTTACTTGTCCGATCATCGCCGTTGCTACAAGAACACCGTGCTAGGCATATTATGCCGATCCCTCATGGGGACTGCTATACTAACTACGTCCAGCTATTGTTGGATTTCCAATGGAGAACGATTATGGAGCAGATGGCAGGGAGACGGCGACATGGATATCGTTGATCAGCGTAGAGGGAGAACGAGGAGAGGATGGGTTTGACTTCTTAGGGCCTGCTAGAATCAGTTAGAGTTAGGATTGAGTCAGGGAAGTCGCGACCAAAGAACGTGCGAGGAAAATCGGGGCGTTTTTGGGGTCCAAATCGCAAAAGGCTAGAACTGCGATCTCCCGCTCGACTTATTGCCCTAGTTTGCTAATCTTTTCAGCTCTGCTAATCTAGTTCACTAGGTGCATAATGGACTTCCCACTCACAGGCCTTTTGCTTTAGGCCAGTTGAGGCTCATTTCAGCCCCACAGATCCACCCGTTTTGCTATGTTAATGTGTTGATTTGTTTAATGCGTGGATTCGTGTATGCTTTAGCACTCGATGCAACACCGGCGTCCTCAATAAGCTTATCACCTTATTTATGCCGGGCACCCCGTTTTGGTCCTTCCTCCATGATACACGCTTGAGCAGTTCACTCCACGATGGAGTCCTACCCGTCTGTTACAGAGATCCCCGAGATCATGCCCATGTCGGGCCTGACTGCTCCGACTTGCGAGCCCTACGACCCTTCTCTGCCCGCCGACCACCCATTCATGACCCCGGTGTCTCAGTTCCAGTTTCATATTCCCCTGGACCAGTCCAAGTCTCGTGAGGTCTCTCTGGCCCCGCAGATATGCTGGAATGGGGATAAATCGAACTTCAACAGTGCCTACGCGGATTGCACCATCTATCCGGAGCCCTTCTCGCACTGGAACAGTGGCATTTCTACCAACCCCGAACCTCAGAGCCCCCGCAGCAGCAACAGTGATAGTACTCTAAGCATGAGCTACATTGCCTCTCAACCATTCTGGCAGGAGGATCTCCCCGTCACCGCTGTTGGCAAGCAGAGTCGGTATCCTGCACCCAACGGTCCAGTTGATATTGACCGCTTATCGATAATTCCCAAGCTTCCCGTTCTCGATATTCAGCCCGATCACCTGTCTTCCTACGAGCACAAGTCTATCCTATGGGGCGGCGACCAGTCAGGCCGCAACGGGACTCCTGAACAACAATGGTCTTCTCCTCTGTCCGATGCCATCCCCTGCTCACAAGCTGCACGTCGATCCAAGGGCCGACCTACCTCCGGCCCACGAATACGCAAAAGCAGCGAGCGACAACCAACATCTGGACCGGAACACAACCGCCGGAGACGGGGTGTGGCTGATGGAAGCAACGGTGATAATAGAACGCCTCGGGCCTTCATATGTAGCTTTGCTCCATACGGGTGCAGGAGTACATTCGTCTCGAAGAATGAGTGGAAGAGGCATGTGACCTCACAGCACCTACAACTAGGATTTTACCGCTGTGACGTGGGCAAGTGCAGCGTAGCCAGGCACCAAGCTAGTCCCAGCCTCTTTCCGACGGCCTCTCCATCTCCCAGATCCACCAACTCCACTCCAGCCCCAGGCCAACCGAATGACTTCAACCGCAAAGACCTCTTCACTCAACATCAGCGCCGCATGCACGCCCCCTGGCTCCAAACCAACCGGCGACGAACACCTACAGACGCCGAGCATAGCGCTTTTGAAGAAAGCTTAGAACAAGTGCGTCAGCGCTGCTGGCATCGTCTCCGCCGCCCACCACAACAAAGTCACTGCAGCTTCTGCCGCGAACTATTCGCGGGTGAAGGTAGCTGGGATGCGCGGATGGAGCACGTCGGACGACACTTCGAGCGGGGAAACCGAATGAGTCTGGGCGAGGAGTTGGAAGACCTATCCTTACGTGACTGGGGACTTCGCGAGGGGATTCTGACTCTTGCGGGGGGCAAATGCCGGCTGGCTTCGGTGGTGGGGGTCGAGGCTTGAAATATAGTCGGAATGTGAAATGACTTACTCGACATGTCCTGTTATGTTTTGGGTGCATTTGCGGGTTTCGGGACTTTCGTGCGTGGCGTCGGGCTCTACAACTCATACTGACTACTTTAGACCTATTTTTATCAACCAAGACACTAATATATTCATTAAAATGTCTCTTGATATACCTCTATTGCATAAAGGATAGTTTAGTTAGCTCGACTAAGATAACAATGCAATAAGATTGAAGTTGTCATTTTGGCCGCCAAGCCTTCCAGCCACCTTCCTAACAGGAGGGATCACCTCTCCCTTTTTTGGTCATGCTCACACTGTGGACAGTTCGCTGGCATTTGAAGGTGATGGCAGCTTTCCAATCTCGAGTCATATCCCCGGTCCGGGCACTTAAACACCGCCCTTGGCCACTATCAACGGCGGTCGCTCCCAAACTTCCGGTGCACGAAGCCATCGAAGAAGAACATACGCCATACTATGATCCTGCGCGATTCTATCCTGCACGTTTGGGGGACATTCTTAATGACCAGTATCAACTCGCAACTAAACTCGGTTATGGTAGTAGCTCAACTATCTGGCTCGCTCGGGATCTCAACCAGTTTGTTCCGACTTACTCTCCACACATCTCGAGTGGCATCTGCTAATCCTTGATCTAGATGGTGCTGGTTGAAAGAGAAATACGTTGCTCTCAAAATAAACGCCAGTCCTCATCATTCTCGAGAGAACGCTGCTCAAACTGAACTAGACATCCTAAGACACATCTCTGAAGCGAATCCCCGGCACCAGGGTTGGGGATTCGTCAGGCGTCCTCTCAATTCGTTCACTTTAGGTCGTGGTTCGACGAGACATCTCGGTCTTGTGTTTGAACCTTTGCGAGAGCCCCTCTGTATATACCGCAAAAGGTTTATCGGTGATGTGATACCTTCAGACGTACTCAAGATATTACTTCAGATGATGCTTCATGGACTTGACTACCTCCACTCTGAGTGTCACGTTATTCATACAGGTCCGCCTTTGGTGCCTGACTAGGTAACAGAAATATTAAGCTAATTGGTCCCAGATCTGAAACCAGACAACATAATGATCAAAGTTGAAGATCTATCTATTTTGGAAGAATCTGCCAGTGATGAACACAAATATCCCCTCCCGCAGAAGGTTTGCTCAGATGGCCGCACAATATATCTCTCCCGGAACAACCTCGGCACCTTGAGAAAACCCACAGGAATAATCCAAATCACTGACTTCGATTTATCCGTCCGCGGGGATAGGCCAAACAATGGGTGTATCCAGGTGGAAATATATCGAGCCCCAGAGGTTATTCTGGATGCGGGCTATTCATACAGTGCCGATATCTGGAGCTTAGGGGTCATGGTACGTCTACGGCTATATCATTACCATATAAAAGCTAACCTCGTTTCGTTAGTTATGGGATCTTCTTGAAGGCAAAAAGCTATTCAAGCAGATTGATCCCCTCCAAGTTCAAGAATATGATGAGCTTAACCATCTTGGCCATATCTCTGCATTGTTGGGCTCTCCTCCAAAGGAACTTCTAGACAAAGGAACAAGGACTGGCCTCTTTTACAATCCGGGTGGTGAGTATATTGTCTCGTCTGTTGTAGCAAGCATTCGCTGATTTAATTTAGGACAATTCAAAGGAACAACTATTGCACCATCGGACTTTAACTTTGAAGATTCACTACACAACATACACAATGAAGATAAGAGGATGTTCATCGAGTTCATACGGAGGATGATAAAGTGGCACCCAGAAGAAAGAAGTACTGCAAAGGAATTACTCCAGGATCCATGGCTTTATGCGGAGTTTGATGAAGATTGAATGGCTGTAAAAACCATGCTCAATCTGTTGGCGTCGTCCTCTTGGCCTGCCTGGTAGAGATCCTACCTTCTCTCTCTCCACAATACATATATCTCTCCGCTTCGCAGTCGGCTACAGTCCCCAATTCGCCCCCACTTTGCTCCTTTTCCCCTTTTTGGGCTCGAGCAGGAATGCCGGTCTTGGGGCGACATTTAAACTTGACGTCTTCCGTGAATCTGTCGCCGCACTCGTACATTTTCGTGCAGATGTCAGTTCTCAGGGTCTGGAAGGCAGGCATTGCAGGTGGTCCTGGAGCGATCGTTGGCCTTGCACTTGACGCTTCTGAAGAATGATAGTCGCAGTGAGTTCTACTCTGACAAAGAATTGAAGGTGATCTATGATATCGGTAGACTCAATCCATCCAGTGTACCATCACTAGAGCACCCTATCATCCCTTGAATCATGCTTTGCAGGTAACCAAGTTTACAGACCAAGTGCTATCTGCTTGCTCTTCATAGCGCTATTTAGATTCACCGTTCGATTTCTTTTCTTTTCTTTTCCAACGTTCTAATGTTGAATCTGATTGCGTGGGGTAAGCATTAAGGGAATATTAACTACCTCTGTTCTCGAGGAAAATATCTAGTTACAACTAGGGAAACAAAATGATTTGAAACCTGAGATTAGTTAAATAACAAATCAAAATATCCAGTAAAATTCATCTTGACACAAGTGTGTTGTCAACCAACAGCCTTACTTGGAAGCTCCCCACTGCACTAGCGGGCCAGAACGAGCAGCCCGACTTCGAACATCTCCCCGCGACTCCAACTCAGACATCGATCTCCAGCGCCCAAGAACACAACAACTGTGTGCCAATTGCCCACCTGGGCACCTTTATCCATCTAAAGGTCCTCTGTTGTCTAGCCATGCTGCATACACAGTAGCAGCTTATCTCTCTCTACCGGCCACGCTGTCTCGACCCCGACTCCTTCGCCATGTGCGTCCACCTCACGATGAGGTCTTGAATATGCGACTGACCTTCTACCTCATTAGGGCCGTCTTTTCTCTCATCATCATCAATAAGGCCGGCGGTCTGATCTACCAGCGCGAGTTCCAAGCCGGCCTGCGCAAGCTCTCGACCAACGACTACCTCGTCCTCGCCGGTACCTTTCACGGGTAAATCCACACGCAACCCCTTTGCCTGTATCTCAATCACTAATCCAGCTGATCGTGTAGTGTCCATGCCATCACCCGCTCCATTACCCCCAAAATTCCCCTCGCTCCGGCCACGAACTCCCCCGCCGCTTCCTCCCCCGGCAGCAACACGCCTGCAGCATCGGGCTACAGCTATCCCAACCCTGGTGCCCCCGTATCAGGTCTGGAATACCTCGAGACGGACAAGTTCCGATTGACATGCTTCCAGACGCTGACCGGCACCAAATTTCTGCTCTTTACCGACCCCATGACGGGCAACGTGGAGATCATCATCAATAAGATCTACGAACTGTATGCGGACTACGTGATGAAGAATCCCTTCTACCAATTGGAAATGCCGGTGCGGTGCGAAGCATTCGACCGACATCTGGGGGCGTGGTTGAGAGGGAGAACGTAATCCCTGGAAAGTGACTGGGATCATGACCTTACGAACTACTGTAGACATTCTGTTTCTTCACCTTGGAATCTGGGCAAAACTTATACGGCGACTTTTGAATAATACCAATCACATCAATATTTCAACATTTCCGCACCCAGTAGACCCTTACCTACAGAAGGCTCTTGAGTACTGTATACAGGAGCATAAAAAAGAACAAGTAAACGCCGGGTATGCATCACAGATCATTTCCTCGGGAAGCGAATCTACGCAGTGTCCATCTTGTCGTCGTCCTTCTTATCTTGACCGCTCGACTCGCCCTGGCCTTCTTCCGGGATATTGCCCAGCTCTGTTTTGCCTTCCTCGGCCTCTTGGTCCCGCTTTTCCTTCTCCTGTCTGTTCTTCTCTTCTTCCAGGGACAACCGCAGGGCGAAGGCCAGCTCAGGATCATTCTCGGCAGCTTCCTCAAAGTTGAATCCACCCGCATCGCCGCCATCGCCGCCTCCCGGGGCAGCGGTGCCAGCCCCCTCACCGGCGAGGATGGGGGTCTGCTGAAGCTCCTCGCTGAGCAGATGAGGGCCCGGCGGGATGATAGCCAAGTAGGAGTTCTCGCCGCTCGTCACATTATCCACAAAGGCTTCCAGCTTCTTGGTCTGGTCGGACTCGAGGTCGCCGAATGCCACCACGTCGATGGAGACGTTGTTCTTCTTCATCTTCTTGGCCAGCTTGACCAGAGTCTTTTCATCTTCTTCGATTGGGGAGCAAGAGAATACGATAATTCGTTGCCGCTGGGACTTGTCGGAACGGTGCTTGAGCGCCAACTGAATCATTTTCTAGTCAGCACAGCAATCTCACTACGGCTCAGAAATGACCACTTACACCGGCGACCTGAATACTCGAGCTCAGATGGGAGGTACCGTGAATCTTTGTGCGATGCAGGCCGGCGAGGATGCTACCGAAATCCGTGGTAAAGGTGGAGAGCACCTCGGGGCCCTTGCCCCCCATGCTCATAAGGCCGACAGCGGACTGTGGGTGTACGCGCATCTTGACGCTGTGGACGATGCTAACTGCATCAATTTGGGCTTGCCACCGAGTTGGTCTGCGAGGATTAGACGATGCGAAGACGAAAGAGGGCGAAGAGACAAGCAACTCACGTGTAGTCTCCATTGCGACTGCTTTCGCTGTTGTCGACACTGCACAAGGGGAATTAGCGATGCTGCAAGCTCGCAGAGGAAGCAATGACAAACATGATCATCGTAGCTTCGAGCGACATGGTGGCGGTTGTATGAGGGAAGGAAAGGAGGAGATGCTGAGGCAGAGTCAAGGTGCAGAGACGGCGGTGATGACGATGAGGTGAAGCTCGACATTCTGCCACTGGCCTCCGCCCGCCGCCGTTGTTTGTTGTGCCTTCGCGCTGCCGTCCCTTCGTGTTCTTAGATCACTCAATTACTCTACCAATATTCCCAATTCTAGTCCTCCAATATGGCTACTCTGAAGCGCAAGTCTTCTGAATTTGCTGATGCGCCTGATTTAACGCCTACCGGCCCTCCGACCAAGCGTATGCGTATGACTCAGAGGCAAAAGCAGGCGTTGATCGACAACCTCCAGCTTGAAAGTGAGTGCAACATAAGACTTTAAGCGTGCATAACAGGGCTGATAGGTCTGGCAGTTACCGAAAGAGCTCGTAAGCTCCGCTCGCAGTATGCTCTACAGGCGAATGACCTCCGATCACGCATTGAACGACGCGTCAACCGTATCCCCATCTCTTTACGGAAGGCCACCATGGGCGTCCTCCTTGAGAAGCACTCTGTGCCTTCAACCATGTCGCCCATGCGGAGGGTTTCACCTACCAAGGCTTTCCGAGCTGCTCCAAGCATTTCCATTGACCAGGCCCTCTCTCCCTCACGCGACGGTCGGTCTCGACGCACAAGGCAAGACAACCCACATTGACAAGCTGATCATCCCACTAACAGGTTTGCAGCCATGACAACCACTACTCCGACAAAGAGAATGCCCCGGCAACGGGCGAAACCGAGGGCTTGAGAAACCCCAAGCGCCGCGGCAAAGCCCCGGCCGCGGGCAGTGCTTCGCGTGTCGCATCCCAAGAAGTGCGAACAAACGACAACCGCATTCTGTCTCCAAAGTCTCTGAACTCGCGGACTTATCCCCAATCTCCTTTCCGTGTCTCCCCCGAAAAAGGACAGCCGTCATACTTGTCACGCCCCACATCTCCACTGAAACCTTCGAGTCCCTTGCGGGCGGTTGGCGCAAGTTCCCGCCCACGCGGTGCCACAACCGTCACAGCCAAGGACAGCTATCCTTCTTCTCAGGTCAAGAAGACGGCTGCGCGCGCTGCAACTGGCCCCCGCGCCGTGATATCTCCTCTTCCGCGTCCCGCCACTCGTCAGGGATACGAGCGCAAGAACAGCATGTCGTCCACCGCTTCCTCGGGGACCACCGTTCAGAGACCTACTCGTACTGGCGCCAACGCGAGGAAGGCGACGACCGGAACCGCCTCTTCCACGGCCAAGAAGACCGCCGCTGCTCGGCCACAGGCTGCCTCTGTGGCTGTCAAGAAGCCTGCAGCCGCTCCTACTGTGCGCAAGACCACCGCCCCCGCATCCACATCCGAGGCCACCACCCGCACAAGAGCCCTGCGGAAGCGGGTGTAGAAGTCTCATCGATTTGGTTGCGGCATATTAGCTCGGTGTTATACTGTGTGTCTGTTTTCGGGCGTTGAATACGTATTGCCACCATGGACATGAAATTGAACACAGGCGTTTTGTATCAATTTGGGGAAGGATTATAATAGGTGTTTAGGGATTCTGTTGTATTGCTTTTTGCTTGTTTTGAAATATTCCTGCAGGGGTATATCCTCCCTTTCAATGCACACATTCTAAGTATTCAACTTCTACGCATAGGACTCGCAGGGCCACGTTCAAGTCTTTGACCAGCTTGAGGATCTATTGTTCGTACATCAAAAATAGTACCTACCTGCCATTTCCGGAAATCCACTTTCAGATCCTTGTTCACTCATAGCCCAGCACACAGAGCTAGCACTCTGCAGAATATTGGATATTGCTGGATAGCTAGCTACACAGTACATGAGCTCGAATATAAGAAAGTGATACCGGATGGCTTTAATCCAAGGCGAAAGAGCCAAATAGGCGAATAAAAGAAGATTTGAAGAGTTCAGCGCAGTGAAGTAACGGGTACATTGGGACTCAGCACAGGTATCATTGCAATCATGCTGGTTGTCGAGCAACAGTTGAAAAGAAAAAAGAAGTTCGAAATGGAAAAGAAAATCCATGGCCCTATAGTGCAAAACCATCGGACAAAAGAAGGTGAAAGGAATAAAGGAGCCAAAAAGGAAAGAGGACCAAGGTAAAATCCGGAGCCTGGTCCAAGCAAAGAAGAAGAGACGGTTCACATGCTCGACGAGGGAATGGAAGCAGTCCATTGAAATGGGATATGGGTATGACTGATCCGCAGAATCAGATGCAAAGATAACAGTAAAAACAACATAAAATATCGACACCCCGCTGGAGAGACGGAGGACAACAGACAGTAATCAATCGCAGGACCAATCAGCTCGCTGATCACTTTTCAAAATTTAGATGTAGGAGAGGATGGAAAGAAAACTCCGTCAACCAAGCCTGTCAGTCGAGACGAAACAAAAAAGAGGGAAGAAAGAACGCTAAAGATAAGCCCCCAGAGAAAGGAAAAACAAAAGTACACCATGGGCAAAAATATGGCGCCAGGTCACGTTGATGCAAATCAAGGTTCATAGAGGAATGGTGTATCGGTAGTGTAGCTGTGCATGAAGGAAAACGAGAAACCCGGCGTCTACCCAGTAACCACGGCACCGGGACTTGGACGAGGTCGGTAGGAAACGTTCTGCCCTTGGTTATCAGACGGATTTTGTTGGCTGCCAATGCTAGAACTGCGTCCACGATGATAGGCCGGTTGCGGCGGGGGGCCAAAGTCGCTGCCGGAGTGAGAGTGGCCACTGGGTCCGGCAACATGACGAACCGAGCTTTGCATCTGCCAAGCTGCGTCTTGGGAGGGGTCAGTTTCGATACGTGCCGAGGTCGGGGTATTTTGGTTGTTGCGGTTGGAGGGAGTGATCGTAAAAGTTTCGCCGCCGTTCTCGGGCCTGAAGCTGCCCCGAGCAATATCTCCGTACCGTTTCAAGATTTCCTTTGTCGTCACTTCGCTATTTTCCTTGAAGAGAGTGGAATCGCTTAGGACATATTGCAAATCCTCCGGGATCTGGAAGAAATGGATTAGTTTCGAGACTCCTGAAGTTAGAAGATACTATCGACTCACCTCGCACATAGTGTCGTTATACGTGATGAGTGCGTTGACCGCCTCAATTGCCATAAAGCTTTCATCCACCGTGCTGGCTTTCGTGTTGGGATACAGAATGTTAGGTGTCATGACTGTCGCAAGGTTATGGATATCCATCTTGCTTCCTGATTCCTCATCCACATGCGAGAAAGATGATGTCCAGTTGAGGAATGTGAAGAGTACCTCCATCGTATCACGATGGGCCTTTGGAAGAAGACAGCAAGCCAAATGGAGCACACGCTTCTGCTTCTCGGGATCGGCCAGCTTTTGCGCCGCGACGAAGAGGCGGTGCAGTTTGAACGTCAGAAGGGGGTCGGGCATTTCACGAAGGAACTTCTTCAAGAGTGCCGCGATCTGTACAGGGCCCTCCTTCGTCATGTCCACTTGGTCATATTTGGTGTCAATCAATTCCGAGATATCCTTCAGTCGCCGGATGTTACCATTCTTTCGGAAGACACCCTCTACGGACATATCCATTTGTCGCATGGCAGAGACAGCATCATCCACAATGGCCGGGATGCGCAAAGCTCCAGGACCAACGCCATGGCTAGACTCGGTACCCTCCTTCTCGACTAAGTAGTCCAGAGCAACACCAAAGACTCCCTTCTTCTTGCCCGCTTTCTTATTCTCCTTGAAGGCACGGCCGAAGATGTTCCAGATGGTCGGCTTGCGAGACTCTATAAGGGAGAGGAGTTCTTCCATGCTGAATTGGCCTTCCAACAAAGGCTCCATGGACAGGACGGCGACATGGCGAACGATGAAGTATTCCAACGCGGTAAGCTCAGAGAAGTATCGCTTGGTGCGAGTCGTGGGCTCCACAATCATGTCCAGTCCCGCTCCGGATAAACCACGTTGATGTCCAGTTCTGTACCTGGGCATCGGTTCACCGGCATCCACGAGCTTGGTGCCAGCATGCCGATACGCATTCGGCCGTTGCTCCTTGGCCTGCTCGGCTGCAACAATGCGAGGAATGTCATCCAGAGTAAGAGCATCCTGGGCACCGAAGGTCAAGTCTTTGACCACTTCACCATTGGCATCCTTTTCCTCAACAATCTGGAAGCCCGGACCACGAGGATCATTGCCATCGTTTCCAGACGAACCAGGCCGAGTCGCACTTCGACCCTCAGGGCCGTCGATGATGCGAGATGCGCGCGCTCTTTTATACGTCGTGGACAAAGTTCGCTCATTCCGGATTGAACGCAGACGCCGCATCTCACCAACAGTCTGCTCCAGAGACGACTCTTGGATGCTGTCGCGATTGCCGCTATATGATTGAGAGCGAGTGTTAGACCGTCTAAGTTCACCGGGCTGTACCCGGAAGCTCTCCTTGTTCCCGTAATCTTTAGAATTGGGGTCATCTACCAAAGAAGTCAGTGACGCTGCGAGCGAGGTGGAGTGCAGAAAAACAAACCTGAAGTTGGTGGAAGGGTTCCTCCAGCACGAAGAACGGCCAGAAGTCGGGCGAGAGCGACTCTCAGAAGGAACACGAATTGCTGCAACTTAGAGACCTCAACGAAGCCACCCTCGACACTCGAGTCCAGGTTGTTTTGATGAGCGCATGCCGAGCAGTATGTGCGCTTGTTATCTGGGCACCACAATGCGTCCGCCAGATCAGCGGCCAAATCCTTGTTACACGAGGAACATGACAGATGAGATGGTTTGAGATGCCATCGATTTTCCCCAGACCGGACGCACTCATCGTCGATAGGTCCTTCGCACGAAATGCAGCAATCTGAGCGTTGGTCGGCCAGACCCTCAACTCCAGCTGTTAGGTCAACCGTTTCATTTTCATCCTCGGGTGGAGCAGCAAGGCCTTCGGTGTCTGACAGACGCGTCAAGAAATCATGTAGGCCATCAGGCGCCGACTTCTCACGTTCAAGCTTGAGAGCACCCTGGAGGCCGATACGAATAAGAAGCTTGAGATAGTGAGCAAGGCCGGTCACCAGGGAAAGTAGTTCTTGAGTGACGCCGAGTTTCCGAACTCCAGTCTCTTGCGTCTTGGACAACAACGCAAAGAATGCAACAATCTTCTTGCAAAGAAGTTTAGCCTCGCGACCGAAGGATAATTCTAGACGACAAGTTAGCTACGGTCAAAGCCAAAGGACCTCTGCTTGAACTCACCCTTGACGCCCTGAGATTTGATGAATACGGCCAGTTGATCGACTGCAGAGAAAAGTACCTCAACGTGGGCAATAAATCTCTTGGCCACGAGAACACCATCAATATAAGCCCCATTGCTCACATGAAGGAGCATATCCGAGATGCATGCTGCCGAGGATTCTTCAAATGTGGAGAGAGTGCTCCAGATGTTGTAAACCTTCTCCTCCATCGTATCTTCCTCCTGGCGGATGTGCTCACGCTCTTCGGGGGTGGCGTCAACGTCCACTGGCGGTGGTTCCCAGGTTTGACCGGCAGGTGAGAGTCGGACATTCCAGAACTTGTGGATCATGTAACACTCCGGGTGCCAGTGCTGATTTTGCCCATTACGGAAAATCTCCACAAATTGCTTAAGGATTGCAGTATGGCAGCCATGACACCGCTGGGCAAATTGGGTTGAATAATGGAAGTGACAGTAGACCTTTCCTTCGTGCTCGTAGTATGAGTCTTGGGCGCCAAACACCGTAGGACATACAGAGCAAGTGAAATGCTCAATGTGATATTTGCGATCCAAGGCAGTGATATAGGAACCGCGGAGGGCCCCACCACACTCATGGCAGAGGAGACCCAACCGGCGGAAATAGTCCTTCTCGCAAAGCGGAAACTGACAGCTGCCGTCTTCGGCGTCGACTGGGAAGAACTTGGACGCGACAATTTCACCACAATCCTACATCACGTGTTAGACCCTACATCCACGATATTTTAATCACGCGCCGGAACAATGCCACTTACCTCGCATTTGAAGCATTCTAGATGAAATGTGCCACCGAGCGCTCGAACAAATTGACCGGTCAAAGGCTCGTTGCACTTCTGACAAAGCCGCGACGGGTTTGGTGACTTGCTGGGTCGACCATTGGGGCGCGATCGATCGCGGGCATTGGAGCGGTCCCGATAGCCGGGTTGCTCTGGCTCCAGACCCCGACCCGCGCGGTCATCCTGAGTGAGTGGGCTATTTCCTCCAGTGCGCGTGGTAGGCGAGTCGAAGGGGATCAAGCTGTCTTCGGGGGAGGTGGGTGTGTTCTTCTGGTAACCGTTTCCGTATCCCGAGGTATTTACCGTGGGGCTCGGCTTGCCTGCGACCAGGCTGGCCGGGAGTCCACCGGGGGGCATTTTGGTCCCCCGTCAGAGATCAGGATATGAATGGCGGGAGCGACAACACGGCGGACGTAGCATGCAAGGGAATTGGGGCGAGACGACGGGGCCGATTGCAGTAAAAAACAACAAGCAGATCGCAAGGTGTTTTGAAAGAGATCGAGCGCGTACTGTTTGTTTCCACAGCAGAATGTATTAGAATGGATATGTGGCAGTGGTTGGCAGCTGGAATCAAAGTTCAGCTTGTGCTCACCCTCACGCCATGTAGTCACAACACGCGGGGATGACAGTGGCCAGTTGGGGACAATCGATGACAGGCACGAGGTTCCTGTAGCAATATGACGCTCGGGATCGAAAGAATTGTCGTCGAGAAGGAGAGAAGTCTAGCGCGCAGATAGGGTTCTAGGACGTGGGGGCCCACGGAGAGTTCAGGCGGGCTAAGATGAGCAGGCGCACGCTACCGGGACAACACAGCCAGCAACAAAGTTGAGCGGAGCGGAGAGTAGAAGGTCAGAAAACTGATAACAAAGAAAATAGGAGACAGAAAAGGAAAAAGAGGGGGAGTTAACAGGAGAGGAATGGAGAATGGAGAAGGATCGGGCATTTGCACCCCGTTGCCCCCCTAATCGGAGTCCCTGGGTCACGTGGACTCACCGCTTAACTCAACCTTCTATGTGTAACTGGTCTTCCATTGTTTATTGGGTTCATTCATTCTAATTCCAAGTACTTCCTAGGGCCATTCCATTGCAATGGGAATTAATCAACATTAGACTGTAATGTGTGAGTGTGTACCATTTGTGTACCTGAATCCCCTTGTGCTGTCCCCGCCGAACCACACGGCGCCTCCCATGGATCCCCGCTGTGCTTTTTATAGCCCTGCAGATGCCACACACATTCTTTATGTCGGGGATCTTTGGGATATGCACAGACAGTGCTGGGAACACTCCCTAGCACCAGCGATCCCGTCACAATAAGCCAACCGGAACCTTGCTGTCACCGGACCAAGGGCGCCAATAGCTTTACCAATTTAGGCCCCGGAAGTCAATAGATGGTTGACACCAAAACGACGTCAATTGTGATGGCATAATCAGAATTCAAACCTACCCTAAGACCAACCCAAATCTATGAAGGCATTGAAAATTGAAACAACGAATCAAGGACAAAGTGCAGGGGTCCAGAGGGCCGAGTGCAAACAACCTAAAGTGAAAAGGTGCCATCAAAAAGAAAGTTGTTGCCCTCTTCGGATCAACTGAAAATCTTGACTTGAACGCTTCGCGCAGCGTACTTCTCAACTTCGTCCATGACAACATCCCGGTTTTATTCTATCTTCAATCTAGGGTATTGACCCTGAAACATTTCAGCCCCCAACAGTAACAATTCCGCGGGGCCTCTGCAACATGGCAGACCAGTGTACCCTACGTCTGATGCGCGTCAGTATATGTGGACTCCAATCGACCTATTAAGCTGACCTGCGACAGGAGTTGAACGCGCTTGAGAAAAGTGACGAACTGGGTAAGCAACCCGGGAAACTCGCGTTAAGGGGTAGAGCCGAGTGTTCTATTGCTAATCCTGACAGCCATGACCGTGCATTACAAAGAAGGCAATGTACGTGAGATCAGCGCCATGATTCTGGGCCCTCCAGGCACACCGTATGCACTCGGCTTGTATGAGGTAAGTGCTCATCATATCGATGACCGGCTGTGAGTCAGATTTTATATTTACCGGTTGACTAGTTCACCTTCTCTGTTCCCAGTAGTAAGTACATGATCTTGGGATAATGAGTGATTGCTGATGGTGATCAGACTACCCCGCGACTGCACCTGGAGTGGTTCTTAGGACTACGAACAAAGGCAGGACTCGCTTCGGTCCCAATCTCTACGCCAGCGGCAAAGTCTGCCTGTAAGTCTTCCCACTGCCTAGGTGGTCTGGCAACAGGATCCGATGCTAACATTCTGACTAGCTCAATAATAGGGTATGGGATCATGATATATTGTGATAAAAAAACGGCATATGTCTAACCATACTCGATAGAACGTGGCACGGGGAGAGTGGTGAACAGTGGTCACCTTGCCAGGGGCTAGAATCCGTGTTGCTGTCCATCCAAAGCCTCCTGTCCGCCACGCCCTATTTTAACGAACCAGGATATGAGAAGGAGAACGATGAGGGAAACATCGAGCTTTACAATTCCAAGGTGAGCCACCCGAAATACCGGAGCCGATGTTCAGGATATTAATGGTAGTTAGATCCGCCATGAGAATCTAAGACTGGCGGTCATCAAGCCACTGGAGGAAGCTCTTGGTGTGGTTTCTCCAGAGGACGGACCCGTGAATTGGCCCAGACTCTCCAATTCATTGTTGGATGATCCCGAAATCGATGTGAATGAAGGCCAGGTACTCCACCATGAGGGGATGCCAAAGACTGGCCATTTTGATGATTATCGCAAGCAGCGATTCCTATGGTACCTAGAGCTGTACAAACAGGCAGTTCAGGAAGGCCTGGAGAAGGAGACCGTCAGACACGGAACCACCTTCCCCTTGTTGCCCTTTGAAATGGGAGGCAATGCAATGAGGGGTGAATGGAATTACCCAGATCTCCAACGGCGAATGAATGTGCTCGAAGCCAAGATCATGGAAGAAACTCATCAGTGGCCGGTGGAAGGCCGGAAGCTCACTGAAATGGATGCTGGAATTGCCGTGAGCTTACGTGCCCAGCATGAACAGATTGTGGCAGGCTTCACCAGCCGCACCGACTCCATCTTCGATCTGACCATGGTGGATGAGAACCCTTTCTTGTGGAAGCTCGTTTATTTTGGCCGTCCCATGACCCAATATGATGGAGGTGTCCTCATGGTCAAAATCTACATCAGTCCTCGCCACCCGGTCGAGCAGCCACGAGTGTTTGTCGAGACACCACTTTTCCACGTGCGTTTATCCACCAAGAAGGTGTTGATCTACCTCCCTGCACGAGCTGAAGAGATGAGCCGTCACATTGAAGGCATCATTGCCTCACTCGAAGAAGAGTCCCCGCCGTACAATCCACTGATGACTGTCAACGCGGAGGCGACGAAGCTTTTCTGGGGTTCGAAGGATGAGCAGAAACAGTACCACCGCAAGCTTCGTCGGTCGATCGAAGAGAGCATTGAGTAAGAGAATTATCTCTCATATGTACAATCTGGATTGCTAATAGGTCGACAGATATCTGTGAATCGTGTCGGTCAATTTGCACGTTCCTGTTGATATCCGTTTGCTGCAGGAGTTTCGAAATACTCGGTGCATATTTTCTCTATGTTAGATAGAAGGGATGCATAGTCGGTGTTACGAGAGAGATGGCTACAAATAACGGTATTACAAAATGATATCCCCTGAGTCGCTTTACATAAAACACCAATAGCTAAAACAAGAGAAAGAAAAGAATAGAATCCTCGAGTAACTATGCGGAAGCTAACTATGTAGTTATACTACGAGACTCGGATACTACGACGGCCCCACAGTCTTATCGTCAGCTGATCCCGCGAGCTCCCCTTTTCACTTCAATTCCATCCCCATCTTTGTCCACTCCATTACCGACACAATGTCCGCAAAAAGGCGCACGCTAGAACTTGGAAATGTCCTGGTGGTGGGAGGATGCGGCTTCCTGGGATGGCACATTGTCGATCACCTGCTGAACTTTCCCTCCGAGACCGACCCCAGCGTCGCGCTGCCCAAGCCGCAGGACGATCCGCGATTCGACTTCCCGACTCTGGGCTCGCGCTACCCGGACTACAAGGCCACGGTGTCGGTCGTGGACCTGCGCACGTCTCACAACCGTCTGCCGGGCGCGACTTACTACGACGGCGACATCACTTCCGTCGACTCCATGATGGAGGTCTTCCGCGCCGTCAAGCCCGACCTGGTCATTCATACTGCGACTCCGTCTGTTCTCGAGGGAAACAAACCGCTGCTGTACAAGGTTAATGTGGAGGGAACCCGAACCCTTCTTCAGGTTGCTGGCGGTGAGCACGGTGACTGGGGTGGCAGGTGCAAGGCGTTCGTCTACACTAGCTCCAGCTCCGTCGTGCATGACACTCAGAGCGATCTGATCCATGTCGACGAGCGATGGCCCTTGATTCGTGGCAAGATGCAACGGGAGTATTATTCCGAGACCAAGGTAAGTCTTGCCGGCGTCGGCTCCGTCAATCTGATCTTTTGCTTACCTGCTAACACACCGACTCTCTTTCCACCAGGCGGACGCCGAAGAGATCGTTCTCAAATACAACCGCCAGTCACCTACAAATATGGTGACCTGCGCTGTCCGACCCGCCGGTATCCACGGTGAAAAGGATACAACCGTGACACACAAGATCCTGGAGCACGGCGCGAACGCCTCGAACACCGTGCTGAAGATGCAACTGGGCACCAATGACAACCTGTTCGATTTCACGTATGTCGGCAACGTGGCGTACGCACACATGCTCGCAGGAGCCCGACTACTGGCTACGTACGATCGTTACGGGAGCAACCAGGGCGGGCCCCTGGACCACGAGCGCGTGGACGGCGAGGCGTTCAACATCACCAACGACTCCCCTCTGTACTTCTGGGACGTAACACGGGCCATGTGGGCACTGATCGGCCGGGTTGTTGAGCCGCACGAAGTGTGGTCGCTGCCGGAGGGACTGATGCTGTCCATTGGTGGACTGGCCGAGACCGTCCTGGGCCTGTTTGGCAAGACTCCCCGTCTGACGCCCCGCACAGTGCGCTACTCATGCATGACTCGGTACTACTCCATCGAGAAGGCCCGCATGCGTCTGGCCTATCTTCCAGTGATTCCGGTCGATGAGGGTATCGCACGTGCGGTGGGCTACGTGGTTGAGAAGCAGCGCCAGGATGCAGCAAAGAAGGGGTTGTAGAGTGGCCCCGGGGGTGACTTGTTAAAAAGTATTGTATATACATACTGTAATAATAGCAGGGCCACTGCTCTAAGCAATGTTTCGAGTACCTATGGATGTAACCCAATTGTCCATGTTCATGTATCACGTTTTGCATATGCTGCAGCCAACTTAGAACCTTGGAGCTCCTTGCCTAGGTAGACGCCCGTATTTTTCTCATTGGGTCCAGGCGTCTGCAAGAGGCCGTGCAGCCAGGGTAGGTGCAAACCAACTTGTACAGAGTTTTCTGGGTATTACCTAGATAGAGTACCTTGGAACGTAGAGAATAACGGACTTCGGCCTCGGATAACTCAAGACCAGATGTACGCTTAACATATCCACTAGCACCTAGAACCCCGAGGAATCTTGAGAATGTACCTCTGAACTTTTGTGTAGCCTTGGATTGTTTACAATCGATGGATGAGAATTCCAGAAAGTCCATACAAAAGCACAACAATTGAAGACATCCAGGTCAAAGCAGTGGCATTAGTCGTAAGTCATCACGGAATCTATATAACCCTCATAAAAGCCCTTTTCTTAATCGGATGGGTCCAGACTCTTGGAACAAGAGTCTTTCTTGTAGGGCACCTCCAGTGCACTAATCTTGTCTGGCTCAATACCATCGTGTCTCGCAACCTCGACATCAAATGCAGCCTTGCTGTTAAAAATGGTCTCCATTTCCTCGAGACTCCTACCCCTGGTCTCCTTCACGAAGAACCATACCAGAACTGCCATGACGAAATCGAGAACAGCGTAGAACAGAAACACATAGCTGCCCCAGGACTTTTGCATATAGGGAGTAACCAGCGAGAAGAGAAAGTTGAACAGCCACTGTGAGCAGACGGAGACCGAAGATCCAATCTCACGAATACGCGAAGGGAAGATCTCCGCAGTATAAGGCCACGGCAGCGGGCCCCAACCGAACTGATAAACGAAGTTTGTTAGGAAGATCAAAGCGACGGTTGCAATGCCAGCCGGGGTGGGCGACTTGTCCGGCTTGGGAGTCGTGTTGTTGACGACGGTGACGATGACGAAGAGCATAGACATGATTAACGCCGTGATCCACAACGTGGGCTTGCGACCCCAGGACTCCGAGAAAAAGAAAATGTAGATGAAAACCGCTATGAACTTCTCCGCGCCGAAGAGACCGGTAATGAGCAGAGACCGGCTGCTGTCATTCCCAACGATCAACTTGAAGAATTGCGGACCGAAGTAGGCGAGTGCCGTCATGCCGGTGCACTGTTGGCCACAGAACATGAAGAATCCGAGTGTCAAACGGTATCGGTTTGCAGGTTCAAGGAGCTCGCGCTTCTTCAGGCCTTCAGTTGCGCGGATCTCCTCGGCCAGGCCGACGCGCATTTCGTTAAATTCGGCCTTGACTTCGGGGCCTGACAAGGGCAATGTTAGCACGGAACGTACAAAGCGGGGAACAACACTGACCATCACTTGCACGCATCCACGTCAAACTTGCCCAGGCCTCGTCAAAACGGCCCTTCTTCGCCAACCAACGAACACTCTCGGGCTGTGTAAACAGACCCATGGCGAGCACCGAAGCGGGCACCAACTGCAATCCGACAGGGATCTGCCATTGGGAAGAAGATGTCGAGGAAATGGTACGCTCCACGGCGTAATCAATCCAGTAACTAATCATAACCCCCAGAGCAAACAGCAGCTGCACGCCCGAGCCAAGCATACCACGGATCTCCTTGGGCGCCATCTCAGCATTGTACGTCGGGACCACGGCCGTGCCCGATCCCAGACCAAGACCGGATACGAATCGTCCGATATAGAAGCAGACGAGGGAATGCGACGGGACGACCTGTAAGATGACACCAATACAAAAGATAGTCATGGCAACCTGAACGGTTTTCTTCCGACCGAAGCGTTCGGAGATGGGGAAGATGCACAGCGCCGAGAAGAAAGCACCGACATTTTGCAGACTGACCATGACCGCATCGACGGTGGTTTTATCGGTGTATCCGAAGTCATCCATGTACGACTTGAACTCGAGGATACCGCCTAGCAAGGTGAATTATCCAGTCAGCAACAGGCACGAAAGAGGATTGGATTTATTTGATCGCTTACCGACAATGCCGGTATCATAACCAAACAAGAAACCCGCAGTACAAATGAAGAAGCCAAAGAAGTAGGCCCTGAAGGCTCCCAGTCTGGTGCCATTGAGCCTCGCCATGGCTATATACTATATCATGTACGCTGTACTCTCTAGCTTCACCAAACGGGAGAGAATCACACCACACAGATAGAGAAAAGGCGAGAAAGAAAAGAAAAGGAAGCTCATTCAGTTCAGAGCCTCGTGGCTTTGAAAGGCTGAATGCAACGCACGGACGGGATCGAGCTTTCCCCAGCACGCAACCATCGCCCGCTGATTTCGCCATAGCACGCCATGAGCTAGACCATTCTACCTATCACAGCAGCTACATTGGTACGCCGAGACGTTTCAGCTGATGCATATGCTGGCGCTATTTCCAAGGTTGCACCTGATGAGGCACCGTCGTGGTGTTACTGGTTGCATTGGGTGACATTGGCCATGAGAGGAGTTCGATGATATCCGCGATGGATCTTCTCCGCAATCTGCCAGGCCCCACTTTGCCCCGAGTTGGATGATTTTAGCGTATCTGCTGTTCGCTGTAGTGTTTCAAGGGCTGACTTCTATTCTGGTTAAATTCAAGGGAGTGTCTGGAAGGACAAGGAATTTAGCGCTGGCCGTTCTCGGGATGTGGCCATAGCTTCATTTCAATAGCCCAGGTCCAGCCAAATATTCATTCCCAGATCTGTGGTGATGTTATATTTTTGAGTCGCTCAGGTCATAGTGCCCTTCATATTACCGGTTAGTGCAGATGGTCTTTCGAATTTAATCCAGTTCTCGTTGCAACCAATCTAGAAACATCCCAAAGGATGACCGTCTCTTCGAATTATTGGCCCTTATTCCAACCTTGGCCACCTCACGCCACTTGTACTCTGTTGACCCTATTAGTCTGCTCCTTTTAAAAAAGGTTGACTTGTCTTCCAAATGGCAGCTTTAAGAAGAAAGAATCTTATCAAGCTCGTTATCCGTCACCTTGTAGGACGGGCAGACAAGGACATGGTCGACCTGTTATTCACTCGTATGGCCAAGATTCCATACAAATCAAACCCACTATCCGAGCTGTGCTTTACCACTTAGTTGCAGAGGTTAGCTTTCACAAGGCCATCTTCTTCAGGTCTTTATTAAGGACAATTCCACAGCCCAGAACAGACCGCGACCATGAATATCGCCAACCAAAGGAAGAGAGCCAATCAACTTGCACAGAAGTGCTTCAAACCTCGGTGCATCTGCGCGGTCTACTCGATCAGCTTCTCCCGCTTGATGATTTTTTGAGCTGCGACCGCGGCGCACGCAAGGGGGTTAGCCTGGGTGTATAGTTAGCCAGCGCAAGTAACCCTGGCTTCTGGGAAATACCTGGAAGGTATGGCCGTGTCCCAGACCGCCAGAACCTGCAGACAACACGCCGGAAAGAGGGCTCTGCCAAGAGTCTGGATATCAGGGTCACGAATGTCCTCCTGCGCCCATGTATGGTGCCTGTCTTGCTCATACCGCAAACGATCTGCAATTCAGTGCGACAGTTACCGGTCAAGCCTGGGACAATTCTTTAGTGTATTCTTACCTTGGCCCAGATCAACCGTCGCCGTACTTATCTCATATATCCCGGATGGCCTCCACACACGGCAGAGACAGCAGAAAGTGATGCGGCTGGCAGTTTCAGCAGCAAACCTGCAACGCGATCAGGCCCTATGCGCAAGATCTCCTTGTACTGGCGGCCAAGGCATTGATCAGTCTTCATGAGACTCGCCATCGCACTTCATGCGGTATGCATAGCAAGGGTACGAAAGGACACATTGGAAGACACAAAGTCTTTAGAACTCATCGAGACTCATGACCGGAGACACCAAGTAGGATAGTCGTCAAAAACAAAGTCACATACAGACCATGTGCTTCTTCTCCAAGCGATCGGACAAGCCGACACGGTTGATGAAAAAGGTCGCGTCGATCGGGGGTAGTGTAAGCCCGATGACACTGTGCGACAAGGCATGCGCAAGCACAGAGGCCAAGTCGCGCAGTCCAAAAATAGGATTAATCAATGTGATGTCCTTAGACATCTTTCAGAGATTAAACTGAAAAGAACAGATACTACACTTGATCTAAGCCAATTGGCAAAGA
>JGI24509J20081_1000080_pt1 | contig 99576 bp, 94 predicted proteins | sample LinPmetageLP29_FD_20081 | JGI IMG/M metagenome (IMG submission 20081) | reverse complement strand
CTCTCTCTCTCTCTCTCTCTCTCTCTCTCTCTCTCTCTCTTTTCTCCCTCTCTAAGCTTCTTCCTCATTCCATCCATCTTCTCCCTCCCCCTCCCAGTCCAGACGAACGGCACCGTTCTTATTGTCTTTCGTGACAGGGTGCCCTTCCAAGGATCTGGTTTTGTATTCTTCGGGGGCTTTTTTTTCCTTCTTGTACATCTGACCCCCTTCATCCGTCATCCCGGGGCTCTTTTTCCATCTGACCACCTTTCATTTCTTTCCACTCGCATGGTTTCGAGTTGTTTTTTTCGCATTCTGTTGGCATCCAGCGTCTCGTTCTTTTTAATCGTTGTACCACTATAGTTTATGTTCCCGTCACTTAGAACAGGTAAGATCCCCTTGGCCCCCCTGGCTGACGCGGTCCTTTCGTGGCCCTCCCCCCCGGACGCGAGAGAAAAAAAAAGAGAACATCGAACAACAATTCCTTTTCCTCATTCAATTCTGCCTTCCATCTCGCGTTGACGAATACACGGCTGTTTCTATCTTGGAATGATGGCATCGGACTGACAACCCTTTCCCCGTTAGCACGCCGTTTCGTTCTTCGATCTGTGTCTTGACGACTTACCCCGTCCTTGCCGCGAGCTGCCTTGTCGAGATCCCACCCCGACCCGGACGCTCGTGAATCTCTTTCCATCATCTGGAGAAGGAACAACATGGCAGCGTTGGTTCAAACAATTCCGCAACACAGTAGCACGGTACCGGTGCTCCAAACGCGTCCTTCTTCCTCCTCTGGCACTTTTGCCTCGGCACCACAGACTCAGAGCTCCCGCTATCAGAACATGTCGTGCAGCTCCTTCAATGCAGGCAACTCGGGGTCCTATCGAACCGGTCAACCCGTCGTGGCTCCCTACGCATTCGCCCCAAACCTGGGTCATCCTTCAAGCCCCCAGCAACATCGCCAGTCGTGGTCCCCTCATCTCCGGCCAGAACACCGCACATTTTCTGCTCCTACTGCCCCCCAAGTCCCAATGATGCCTTACGCCGGGGCTAATACTCGAGTCACCCATCCTGCAGCTGGTTCTGTATCGAATACTTCTTCCTCCAACTCCTCTTTCCATTCCTATGCCTCCAAGGACGACAGCGCTATCCCCTCTAGGCAACCGAGGAGTGACCAGCCACTTCGTCCTCTCTCCACCGCCAATCTCCCCTCTCCCTCCGTCATGAACATTTCCTCGCCCGTCGGCGCTGTCAAGCCTTCCCCCAATCGATATCGCCGTCCTTCACGTGCAGAGGGCGTCCGCGCTCAGTCACCTGCACCAACCTCGACCTCGGCATCGATTTCGCCTGTTGATGACAAGACGAGTAGCGCTATGCTTGTTCGACCTGTCCTCCGATCAACGGCTCACAATCGCGTCTCGAGCGTGGATGATTCGTATCATGCAGAGAAGGCGGCCCCAGAGCGATACCGTCGGCGGAGCTTGGGGAACATGGACCCTGCGTCTATTCCCAGCTTGCAGCTTCACATGCCCATTTCATTGTCGCCGCCCCAGTCAGGCTCCTACGACTTCATTTCGTTCGACTCAAATCCACGGCCGCACTCATCTCACTCCCATCGGGATAGCTCAGGGAGCAACCACTCGAGACGTTCGTCTGCTTCTTCGGTAGGCTACCATTTTCACATGGGCACAGATTGACCTAAGCTAACCATTTGCCTAATCCAGGCTCGAGCCGGATCTCCTGATTCTAGTTCCGTAACTAGCAAACCCGGCAAATCTGACGAGAAGAGAGCTAGCAAACCCTCGCCCCTTTCGCAACCTGCATCGACATCTCCGGAATCACCTACGGCTGGACCCGAACGCAACCAGACTACACCTTCATCACCACCATTGGATTCCCCTGCGGCCAAGCGTCTCAGCGAGTTGAAGAATGGTGCCCAGCGTCCTGGGAAGTCACGCTTGCGGCGTGCTTTCTCGTTTGGCAGCGCTTCTGACCTTCTGAAAAGTTCTGAAGAGAGTCGCGCCGCCAAGCGAGAGGCGATTGCTGCAGAGAAACTTCGTCAGGAGGCATTGCTGGCAGAATTGGGACCGGAACAGGCCGCCATTGCCAAGCAACAAGAAGAGATGGGCCTGGGTGAGAGCATTTATTCCCACCAGGGCGGTCTTTTCTCTCGATCTACCGATGCTTTGTCGGTATCGTCGACGGCGTCATCGGCGTCCATGATGCTCCGAAAAATGGGCAAAGGCATGAAGAAGGGCGGTCGATCTCTTGTTGGCATGTTCCGTACCAAGTCGGTTGCAAGCATCAATTCTGTCGAGGGAGCAGCGGAGCCGCTAGCCCCTCCTCAGATCACCGTTGTCAATGCCGAAAGAAACGATGGCGGGAGTGTCGCGGTCAACCTCGACCCGCAGGAGATGCCACGTGGTGGCACTGTCTTCCCCAAGGTGGAACATGGATCAGACGTTCGTCGGTCCGCTTCCATCCGGGAAAGAAACGTCTCGGATACCTCCCAGTCGCGTAAGAGCATTGTGGGAAGCGACCGAGAACGGGCAGAGATCCTTGCAGCCGTCCGCAAGGGCATTTTGAAGAGTAAGTGCTTTCAACCGAATCCTGGATAGTTTTCTCCATCCGTATACTGACATGTCGCCTTAGAAACCCATTCCGACTTGGGAGTCTCCTCGCCTGCCCATGCACTTGCCGCTGGTGATTCGCCGCATTCTAGTGCCCCGGCAACGCCCGACGAATCGACGCGGCCACGTCCGAATGAGCACGTAAAAATTGAGGGTGAGGACTATTTCATGACCGAGGGCGGACGCTACACCGGTTTGGATGCGAAGAGTGCTCCGATCACTCCTCAGGGTGTTGGAAGGAATATTGCCTTCAGCCCTCGCATCCAATTCCACGACACCTGGCCTCCTGGCGAGTACGACCGCCGTGGAGATATCGCAACCTGCAACCGTTTGACGCCTCTGCTTGCCCAGCAGATTCGGGAGGAGATTAACAACTTCAAAATGGTCAGTATCTGCAGGCCAATGCAATCGACATCACCGTGCTAACTTGATTGCAGGAAATGGAGGTCCATGAAAACTCCAAAATCTACACGCACTTCATCTGAGTTTGGTCGGGATTTTCCTGCGTGGCTTGCTCGGATCAAGCGAGCCTTGCTTCCTTGTCCATAGATCTGCATAACTTCGGCGATTTGGGGTGTTTGATGGTTTTCTTCAGTGTTGCAGCAAAGCGACGAATCCAGGATTCTTTTCAGTTAGGGTGACTCATCAGTTCGACTCACCTGCTCGCCTCGTCTCCGCCTTCCGGTCTCTTCTTCTTTGCGGTCCTTCCCATCCTGGGATATCTCGCATAACAAAATGGTGTGGCTTTTTCTCGACGCTTGGCGACGTCCCTGTTCCAACACGGGGGCTAAATTCCCCTTGCGATTACTGCCTTGAGGCGTTGATCTAATGTATTTTTCGTCCTGTCATCTACTGGGCGCGACGGACATTGTTCCTCGAGACTTCTCCTTTCTCTTCTGTCTTTCCCGCATGCATCTGCATCATTGTCATCGAGTATTGGGAGCGTGGGCAACTGGACTGTTCTTTCATTTACCTTTGTTTTCTAGCACATCATTCTCCATGGTCATGTCTGGGCCCCTATCTTCTTCTCGTTATCATCCAGCTCATCGAAATACAACCGAGCGCCTCTGCATTGTGCCCAGTCTGGCCTGTCTCATTTTTTATTGTATGTCGGTTTCTATGCGACCTGTTTCCATCGCTAGTTGTAGTTCCAAGTGCCCGGGCGAATTTCCTGTAATCCCGAGTCATCTGCAGTCGAAATTGCAGTCGAATGTCACAAGTGGGCACTATATATGCCCATGAAGATCTTCGCAGACTGAATGCAGGTCAAGATACAAACCTGACTTTGCGTAGGTAGTTCTAAAGTTGCGCGATTTTCCTGCAGGTGCCCGGGTGTTAGAATGGCGGACAATTGAAATGACGATCTATGGGTATTGACGGTTGAGGTAACTTGGGACGGTGGGGAACTCTCCCACGTCGTTCCAGTGTCAGTACCTCGGTGCCTTTCAAGGTTTCTCCAGGTCTCTTCACGGGGGCCACTGCCACTGGTGAGTACATTTGCATTCAGTTTGATTCAGTTTGAGAAGCACTCGTCTGGCACCATTTCACTAGGGAATCAAAGAGTAGTTAGTACTAGGTACTCGGATTTCTCACACGAGACGAACATACCATATCCAACCCCCACGAAGATTCCTCGTCCCAAGTTCAACCCCCACGCCCCGCCAATCGTTTCCACTCCAGTCGAAGAATTCTCCTACGATAGACTCGGGATCTATCCCGGTTTCTCGCTTTCCCCGGTCTTTCCCCCACGCTCTCGCGGCCCGCTGGTCTGCCATTGGCCTCATACATAGCCAGCTGACCCAAGTTGACCGAGTTTTCCTTCAGTTCCCCGTATCCCCGTATCCCCCAGTGGGGTAAAACGGGTCCATTCGCTATGCCGAGAGAGGAAAGTTGAGGGTTACGCCGTACAATCGGTCCATGCCATGCCTACCATGACACCACACACCCCTCTTTCCCACATGTCCCCCGGGATTGTTCCTCTCGGAATTGGTCTGATCGACGCCACACCTCTCCTAGCCTAACGAATCCCGACACTTGAAAAGTCTCTTTCCCCCGTGTCGGCCCGGCTTCATCATTTATTTTCCCCTTCTATTCTTCTATTCTTCTACTGTTCTACTGTTCTACTTTTCTAACTCTTTTACTCCTTTCCCCCTTTCCCCCTCTCCCATTCTACCCCTTGCTTGCTTTGATTCTCTTATCTATTGTTGCTTGCGGCTTTTATAGATTGCCCGCGTAGTGACTGGTTGTCTCTTTCAGTCCGTTTTATTTCATACAAAGCATCACAAGATGTCTCTCAGACCCTCTAGTGACATTGAGACGGCCGACCCTGACAAGTCCTATGTGGCCAATGTCGAAGTCGTTGCCAATGCCGACAAGCCCAACCCGAGAAAGGAAGCTCCGCCCTACGTCGCTGGCTTGACTGCGGAGGAGCGTGAGAAGGCCGAGAAGGCGCTTGTCCGCAAGATCGATATCCGTCTGTTGCCCATGATCATTATCATGTACATCCTTAACTATCTGGACCGCAACAATATTGTGAGTCTCTCTGCATCGGTCCTCTTCACCGATTGATACTGATTTATTCTTAGGCCTCGGCCCGGTTGGCAGGTCTAGAAGATGATCTCGGCCTCGTCGGTAACCAGTATCTGGTAGGCTCAGCCTTAACATATGTCCTTCATGAAGAGTATTGACAGATAGCAGACCTGCGTTAGCATCTTGTTCGTCGGTTACTTGTTGATGCAGATTCCGTCTAACTTGATGCTCAACAAATTCGGAAAGCCGGCTCTCTACTTGCCTTTGGCCATGATGGCGTGGGGTGTCATCTCGACCCTCACTGCGGCTGCTCAGAACTACGCTGGCCTCGTGGTTATTCGATTCTTCCTCGGTTTCGTCGAGGCCGCCTACTTCGTAAGTATACACTCGATAACCTTTCGGTGATTTTCATCTAATCAACCCATCTCTTATAGCCCGGCTGCTTGTACTTCCTTAGTGCCTGGTATACCCGGAAGGAACTGGGCTTCCGTACCGCTGCCCTCTACTCCGGTTCTTTGCTCTCGGGCGCTTTCTCCGGTCTGATTGCGGCCGGTATAACCGACAACATGGACTATGTCAAGGGTCTCCGTGCCTGGCGCTGGCTGTTCATCATCGAGGGTGCCATCACCATTGTGATTGCCTTTGCCTCCATTTTCATCCTGCCCAACTTTCCCCGTACCACTGGCTGGCTCACTGAGGACGAGAGGGAACTGGCTGTGTGGCGTCTGGAGGAGGATATTGGTGAGGATGATTGGGTCGACAGCGAGCAGCAATCCTTCTTCCACGGCTGCAAGCTGGCTTTCACTGATACGAAAACCTGGGTTCTGGTAAGTGGTGTTTCAATTGACTGTAATAAGTACAGTCTCTAACGTACTCTCCTTCATGTAGATGCTCATGATCCTGTGCATCGTCTCTTCCGCCTCGGTGACCAACTTCTTCCCGACTGTCGTTGAAACCCTCAACTACAACAAGATCACCACCTTGCTCCTCACTGCCCCGCCCTACTGCTTGGCTGTCATCTGCGCCTTTGGCAACGCCTGGCATGCTGATCGATCTGGAGAGCGTTACTTCCATGTCACTCTGCCTCTGTACATCTCCGTTGCGGCCTTCATCATCGCTGCTGCCACCACCGGCGTTGCTCCCCGCTACGTGTCCATGATGCTCATGGTGCCGTCCTTCTACGCCGCCTACGTCGTCGCTCTGGGCTGGATCTCGAGCACTTTGCCCCGTCCCGCCTCCAAGCGTGCTGCCGCTCTAGCCGGTATCAACTGTGTTAGTAATGCGAGCAGTATCTATGCCAGTTACATGTACCCCGACAGCGATGCGCCTCGGTTTGTGCCCGCCATGTCTGTTAACTGCGCCACCGCCTTTATTGCTATCGTCGCTGCTACTGGCCTCCGCTTCATGTTGGTTCGTCTTAATAAGAAGCTTGACCGGGGTGAGGCCCTCAACGGTGGTGTGCCTGGGCAGGCTAGCACTCGCGGCTTCCGCTTCCTGGTTTGATTTCTCGAAAAGAGTACGCTTTTGTCTTGGAAGAAGTATTGCCTGTTTTGCATATTTTTAGACCTGGAACCATTTTGGGCCGAGTGATGATCACGATTGTACCTTTCGCTTGGGCTACGACACTCCTACGACTCGTATCACTAGATTTCTACAAGCTAGACTTGCATCTGGAATAGAATTACGATGAGCTTTGATTCCTCAACGTAGACTGCCTTGGATTCTTCAATTCATAGGCTACAATAGATAAACCTGCGAATGCTTTTAATCTTTGAATATCTTCATGCAAACCGCTCCCGCTGTTCACTCCACCTAGGCCTTAACCCTTCCCCAAGGCTCACGACCTCCAATGAGCTATCAGCAACATAATTCACCCGCCATCCAACAGTGATAGTCGCGCCCTCCTCATTCTGCGCCCATACAACCACTCCAATCGTATTCTCCCCATTATAATCAAGTATCCCCGCCGGAACGGGATATACCACCTGATTCCCGATATGTGGATTATACCGCTTATACTGGTACCCGTTCACAAACAGCTGGGCTCGGTATGAAGTGGTAGAGCGTGTTGGCGTTGAAAGAATGAATGAAATCGAGATATCATGGCTCGATGGAAGCTGGAGAGGAATAACCGTTCGGAAGAACCGCACTGTTGCACCCTGGAAGCTGAGCACCGAGCTGGTTAACCCATTTACGACAGTTTGCTGTTTTGATGCACTGGTCCAGGTTGAATCGTCGAATCCTGGGAGATGCCACCCGACTCGCTCGCCGTATAGCCCGTCTTCGTTGTACACGCCACGAACCGGGTCCAGGTTTGATTCGCCGCCTGCTGTGCCGGCGAGACGCCAGTGCGAGAAGCTGGTTGACGAGCCCAGGAGCTTGAAATCGAGGATGCCGCGTGGGTTCAACGCGCCGGTTGTTTCGTCGTGGCCTGTGTCATCGTGTACGACTAGGAGTACGTTGGGCGTGCTTGGGTTTACGGTGACGTTGGTGAAGGATAAGGTGAGGTTGGCTTGTTCCGTTGAAGAATCACCCAGATATGAGCCGAGGAACTTGCCATTTAACCAGGCAGACCAGCCACTAGAGGACATGGGAATTAGGGATGGGCTTGCGCTGATGACAAACTACTTACAAGGCGGATCCACCTTGAACGTTGAGGAAAACTCCAGTTGCAGTACCGTTGAAGTAACCACGCCAGAGACGGATGCCATTGTGGAAGCCTAAAAGGTTATTAGGAAAAAGGGTTCACAAGTATGAGAGACACAACTCACCGTATTCGTCAGCGTACAATACTGGGAGGGTTGTAGGAGTCCTCGGATTCAATGTTGTCATATGATCAGCATCTGGGATGTTAATGTTTACACGTTACGAATTGAGTTCTTTGACCCGGACTTACCAACCCATGCTGCTCCAGTATCATCATATGATGGGAAGCGTTCGGGCAAGCTATCATTCGACTTCCACGATCCAAAGGCTGGTAGGGTAACGGACCTCGGCGCCGAGATAGAGCCCTTGAGACTACCGTAATCCGTGCGATGGGTTTTTAGTGACTTTCCATTCCATGTTACCGACTTGACGGCCTTTGGGGCAAAGACTTTAAGGGTTGTCGTATCGACAATGTCGCCGGTAATAGCAAGCTTTGAGCCGGATAGACTGGCATCCCTGACGAGGTAGGGGCCTTGGACGAGCACTATGTAAGGAGTCAATATGGGTAGATAATTGTGAGAATCATTTTGGCTCAGAGGGGGCATACCACTCTCTTTCTTAGGCACAAAGGGATCATTAGTTAGCGCAGGAGCCCAGAATCGATACGCATATGTCCTATCAAGGAGAACGACACGGACGTGATCAAGTTCCAACACACTCATGCCATAGGATTGGGTAAATAATACCGTCAAACCGTTTCTATCTCTGATAAACTTGACATTTGAGCACCCTTGGTACTTTTTGATTGATCCGTGCATGGCTGCGCGAACAGAGAACTCGCCAGACTCGCCTGTGGGAACCCAAAGAACCAGCGTAGGGATATCGTCAAAGTCATCATAAGTCAAGACTTCTGCGGTTGAGTAGAGTAGGGTATGTGATCCGAAAACAAAATCCGTAACGACGATCTTGGACTGGTGTCCATTGAGACGAATCTTTCCACCATGTCTTGGAATGGTCAATTCTCCAGCAGAGGTATTAACCTTGAGATGGAACTTTTCATTTGTAGAAAGGGAAGTGTTTGTGTGGAATGTTGCATAGAATCCAGAATTTGTCTCTGGATTTCGCAGCTCGTACGCCCTCACAGCCGAGTTATCGGTATATTGCGTCCCGTTACCCACCAATTCCGTCATCGTGAGATCCCTTGCACAACGTGTAAATAAAGCGAGGAGCTTGGTTTCATAATACTTTGACCCGATTGAACGATCTTCCGAAATGGGAGCAGAGTAGTCATAGCTACTTGCAGTCACAGGCGCAGCAATCCCACCCCAGTTCGTTCCGCCGAAGAGCATGTACAGACTCATGGCCGTGACGCGCTGGCCGATAATCCAGCGATAGAACAAGTTAGCAAAATCTGCGCCTGTATTATCGGCACATCCGCCTTCTGGTCCTCCCCACGGGTTGTATGAGCCGCCTTGGAACTCGGGCATGAATTCTGGCATGATTGGTTGTGATTCTTGGAAGTAATCATAATAATCCATGACTTGGAATGGGACGCAGGCACCGTTGGTTGAGGTGCATTGACTGAGATCGCAGGTCCAGCACTTTAGTGCCTTAATGTTAGAATGCATAGGGTGAAAAAGGGTGGGAACTTACCGACGGATACGAATCGACACCAGCGATATCAACATTGCCACCCTCATTGGACCAGTCACTCCCCCAGGAGTGGAAGTTCATGTTTGGATCATTCGCTGTTAGCGGCACTTTGATACCATTCGCACGAGCACTGGCCTCGAGAAGCTCCATGTACGCAATCGCCGTCTCATTCGGTACCCGGTCTGAAGCACTGCCGATCCATTGATTGCCGTATTCGTTCTCAATCTGGTAGACAAGGGTGTTTTCCCCATCCGTCACTTGGTATTTGCTGGTGATCGTGGATATCTCGGTAAAGTACGGCTTCCACGCCTCCGTATACCGCGTATCGTTATTCCGCAGAGTCCCGTATTCACCAGTGGTCAACCAGAGTGGGAATCCACCGGCGCTGGCTTCGGCATTGACATACGGTCCTGGACGCACGATGATGTATAGCCCCAGTTCCTTGGCGAGCTCGAAGATTGGAGTAATGTCACGAGCACCAGTGGAGAAATCAACGGTCTGGTTATTGGGCGCATAGTATCCCCAGCTGGAGTAAAAGGCGAATGCAGTGAAGCCTGCAGCTTTGATCTTCTCGAGTATGTCACGCCATAGACCCGGGACTGGAATATGCCAGTAGTGAAACTCCCCAGAGAAGATGAAGATCCTTTGTTCGTTGATCTGGAAACTGTAGTGGTCCCATTGGACGACTTTGTTAAAGCCGTCATCGTGAAGAGGCCATTCGGTCGCTTCGGTCTTGACAGTTGCCGGAAGAGCGAGGAAGGAAAGGAATATCCAAATACCGGCAATGAGCCAGTGATAGGCCCGCCATTGAAGTAAGTCGGACGATAACCTAGGCTGAAAGGATTGCGGGCAATACTGGATTTATACTCATCCTCCACTCGGAATAACCGAATAGCTGTGGAGACTGGCAAGCCACTATATCTGTTAGCTCGATATTTGCTCAATTGCAGGCATCTAAGGACTTTTTCCTGCGGGGCTGAGCGATTTATTTTTCCTCCATTCAGCGTCGTAGATACAGCGGGGAAATCTTAGACTAAGTTGAGGTTCCAGATACCAACAAACATCGCAGTCAAATACCGTCTTCATCCTCAATCGGCCACGAGGATGCAATCGCTCTACTTCTGTCAACATTCTTGCAGATAACCCTCGAAATTCAAAAGTCCAACTGGCGTGCTGAAGCAGAGGTGTCATCGTCCGCTCGGAGATATGTCTGACACCGACTTAAAGGCTGCGAGGTCTGCCAGAATTGCCATTCACCACACACCAGCTTTGAACTCCGCGGCTGTAGCAGTGTCATCATTTGCACTTCCCTTTCGCTGAGTCGCTGTGTGGTCGATATGGCTGAAGGATCCGAACAGGGAGACAAAGACGAACGAAGGAGATCATAACAACAATGATGGGAAAATTACCTTAAGGCCTTCTGCTCAGCCATTCGTTTTTGATCGGTTCGAGATATTCTTTCTAGTCACGGCGTTGCTAACTTCTTCCCAGGTTCTTATCTCGACCGGAACCAACGGCTCCTCTTTACATGGATCTGCCTTTCTGGACGGTTTGATTGAAATCCATTGTACTAGACACATGGGACCGAGACGAGGGAGCCAAGACAGTCTAAGGTCAAGGGCCAAAGTATACCAGCATCAAAAAACCATCAATAAGTTGATCACCTCCATCGCATCCGGAAGTCCCCTATTTGACGGACGCAGACTGGTCGCCTACACGGCAAATGTCTCGATCTCGTATTCAGACATGCTTGGCACTCTCCATCTCTCGGGCGCCGTAACCACGCTTCTCACTTTCTTCAAGAGCGGGGCTATGAAGGCCACGCTTCTCACTCTCTATCTCTGACCTGCCGGCGTTACCACGCTTGGAAGGTTCAAGAGCGGCGCTATGAAGGCCACGCTCATTCAAAGTAGGCGCAGCAAAAGCCAGACCGGCAGACATCGCGAGCATAACAGCAGACAGCTTCATTTTGGCAAGCTTATACTAGAACAGTCATAATTAACGATGAAACCCACTTCAAAGAAGCATTAGACTTGCCACATACGATATTTCTGTTGACAAAGTTGTTGGTAATTGAGGAGCTTGAGGAAATTGATGCTTTACTTGTTACGGACTGAGCTTTCTAGGTACTTATAGTCTAAGTCTATCAAGAGCATCAATACTGGATTCCTGGATTGCATCATGTAGGATGAGGTCCCTTGCAAGTGGCAGTAGTATTCCCGATCATTCCAGTTGACGTCAAATTCTAGGATAACGTCCAAAATTAGCCTTGTGCATGTAAGTCTATCTCACATTTTCGTGAAATAGGATTGGATGACGTCTTGACAAATGCTTTTGAATGGTGAACCATTCATAGATTGACGTTACATGGATATAATATCCGCTTACTATGCTAGGCGTATTTTACAGACAGACGAATCAATGGGCAGATTCGAGGAATGCACAGATATCAGAGGGGAAGCAGATCATTCTCGTCCCTTTCTATGTATGTACATACCAGATTTCCTAGATTTCCTGCCACTGGCGTTCTTCCTTTTTAGTGCTTAGACCTTGCTGCTTTTTGCCCGCTGAGTAGAACGGAGCACGGGGTCTGACAGATCAGGTGACCATTTTATAAACGATCTGATCTGCTCTCCGAGAATCACGTGACGCTCAGCTGAGCAGAAGGAAGTGCCATAATAATCAACTACATACAAAAGGCTGCTTTTCATGCTGGCTTTCATGCAGGTGCTCGAGAAAACATTGCAATTCCCTCAAGAATGACTGGAATAGACAATTCTGGACTGACCTTTGTGTCGACTGGAATCCGCTAGATATCGCCTTGGCGCGACAGGGATATACAGAAAAAAAGGAAATGGATGGTGAGGTCACACCGCAATCCTGCGAGGGATTGTTGATGGCTATCTCTGGACAATCAGCCCAAGCAAATTAGGATCTCTCTGACATGCGTTCTCGTCCCGAACACGACACGTTCTTTACCAGTGTCGACATACGCCGAGTACAACAAGTGAACTCGCTCACCAGTTAAATTCCTGTGATATGTCAGTTTAATGAAACCCTCATGAAATGATTTTTATGACAAACCTCGGTATATAGTGCCATAAGCGGACCATTCTCACTCATGTTTTCAGACACAGCTTTCCGTGTTTGGTCAACCATCATACTAGGGCCACATGCCCCAACCATGATGCGAGCATTTGAACCAATAGAGGCAACGGCAGAGCCAATGAGGTTCGAAATGTCGGGACGCCCTTCCCTGATACCTAACAATTTGATCGGACTCCTCTCTCCAATGTTCTCCGTCGCGCCTTTCTCCAGATCGGCGCTGTGTAACTCTGGCGACAGCTTCGGAGATATACTCGGACCACGGGTGACATGGATGATCAGGTTCACAACGGGGTTTGCCTCAAGTTGCATCAACTCATCGGCAAACCAGTCTAATGATTCTTGATCACAGTTAGCCCGTGTGCTTGAAAATACAAAGCATTTCTATATCTTACCACTGGATTGAACAGCCCAGATAAAATCAATACTCGTGGTTGCCTGTTTATTCGCAGTTTTCCTGATCAAATCCAATGCCACAGCAAATGTGAAGCTGGCTCCGCTGCCACCGGCGACGAGAATGACCTTTTCAGCATCACTGAAGTTCGCAATTCGTCCATAGCCACCGTCAACAGAGCAGCGCAATGATCGTCCCGGAGCTGATTGGGCAGCCTTGTATAGATCACGGGTAAACCCGTCTTGTACTCGAATCACGAATTGGATTGGATCAGTCGAGGTCATCGTGAAAGGATGAGTTTCTATCCATCGAATAGCAGGAACCCATAGAAAGGCATGGGAGCCCGGACGAGCAAAGGCGCGACGGCTCAGCTGTACCCGAACTGCATTGTCTGGAAGCGGGGTGATAGTGGCATAGTTGCCATAGAAGTTGAAACACAACTTGCCTGCCCTGAGGACGCGATCATAGATCCACATGCAGGCTATAAAAATGGTAATGATAATTGTTGAGTCTGCAAACTTTGGACGATGCATACCGAGCGCGATCATGATGAGTAGGAACATTGTGATATGTGTCAAGTAGAAAACTGCCTTTATCAATAACGGGCTCCCAGCTGGAAGTGCTCAAACTCACATTCATACTGCTTCCGTTTGACACAAGGAACAGTAGAGAGAGCAATGATAATCATTGCAATGCCGGCAATGGGACCTGTGTAGTCCTTTCGCTGTTTGAAGTAGTACAATATGCCACTCATGGCTGACTCAATAACGAATATAACGCCGTGGAGAACTGCCGCGAGAATGCAAGTGTAACCGGAGATTTTATGCAATGGACGCAACTTCTCGTAGGATTGTGCCGTTAAAAACGCTAGTGGAGTATTTTTGAGCGACAAAAATACAAGGAGCACTAGGTTTGCAACTGAGATCCTGGTAGTCCCCTAATATCAGTAAAGGAAAGCGACCAGCGAAAATATAAATGCTTGTGTACCAGCCAAATCGTCTCGCAATCTAGATTCCATCAGCATATTGTACTGTGCATAACATAGATAGTGGGGACAAACGTATTCAGCTTCCAACTTAACGTTGGTCAAAAGTAAGATCAGATTTATTGCCCAAAAGAGCATGTATAGAAGGGACCTGCCAATTGCAAGTCCAAAGACCGTGCCTCCGAGAAAGCATTGTACGACTCTATACCAAGTTAGTCCATTAAATACAATGATTGAAGCCATATTTGCCGTACCTGGAGCATAGGAAAAGCTTTTGAAAGAAGGCATCAAACTTTGTTCTAGGTCTGTAATGGAAGTAGATGAAATTGAACCAGTGACATATCATGAAACAAAACATGATCGCTCCCATGGAAATGGCGAAGTATTTGCTACTCCATACATTATGCTCTTGTGTAATCTCTTTTGAGTCGCCCATTTTCAATTCCACGGGGATAAAGGATCGTGAACAGACGGGTGCTGATTCAATGGCGGAAACAAGTGTGAAAAGGATACTCGCTATTCTAAATTTTCCGATCATCGGCTTCCTTTTATGTTTAGGATTCTTTCCCGGGGAAAATTCGTCCACACCAAACACCGTGTGCACTGCCACTGCAGGTCCATGGCTTTCTCGCTTCTCTTCGCAGTCTAATATTGATCAGCGGTAGTTAACCGAGACTGGAGATACTAAGTGGGGTTCCTAGGGGTCTTCTCGGTGATGAACATCTAATCTGATGAAAACTGCATTTGAGATCCACTTTTCTTCGGGCATTAGGCCAAACTTACTCATTGGACTAAACGGGCGTAAGCTCACGAGACATCATTGGCAGAGACGCTTAAACCACCGCCATAGACTATTATTCGTTGCGGTCGTCATCGTACCTCAGAATGCACATCTAGTAGGTAAATTAGCTTTTCTTAGTGATTGCTTGCAAGATTCAGCTGTCTTGGCACCGGCTGAAAGCTTGTTTGCGAAAAGGCATCTAATCAATCAGATAAGCAATTAGCTGTGGGGCGGACCTTGTATGTTGATTGTAATTACTCCCATTGCCATACACTGGCCTAGAATAATGTCAAAAGTTGATTAAAGGCAGATTAAGATTTCGAATCTTCTTTTTTCATCGGAAGGTTACTTTCTATTCTTTATCTGATCGGCTATTCCGAGTCTAGATCGTCAAGTCAACCCGGAGGGTTGACATCCCGCGTTCCGGCGAAATGTACCACGGCACGGCTGCATGAAAGCGATCTGCATTCACCCTCGTCAATTTCGTGCCGCACTGTCACGAGGTAAACCTTGGAAACATGTCAAGGCGCAGCGTGGTTCTGGACACACCCCACTTAGCAACGTGAGATTTTATGATTGTGAAACTCCCACATAACCGCATGTTCAGTATTTTTCCCCCAAAAAGAGGAAAATAAATAAAAATAGAGAACCCTCGGGACATGAGCAAGCTGATCGGCTCCCAACTTCGTCCCGTTTAACCCACAACAGTCCCCGGCGGTGGATTGTAGCATGTGGGCCCCGTAGTAACAAAGCGCATAATATTTCCCGATGTGGACCCGCGGGCCACGTTTTCTGCTGATAATACAGAGGTTCTTTAAAGGACTTGCCTATCGATACTATGTACTCGACTTTTTTTAACCGCCTTTTCCGCTTATGGCGTAATTTGAAACAGCGAGGCGGGTACAAAGACAATGTGCTGTAACAAAAACAAAATGCGCTGAAAAACCGCTTCTTGGAACAAAATCCCCAAAGGTATATGTATCACAGCCATCATTATGCCCTAATATTTCAGCCTATGCTTCATATCTGGTGCAGTATCCGAAATATGTCAGTGGCAAGCTAATAACAACAGTCTTCAAACTTCAAATACCTTTCGGTTAAACCTTGAAGGTTTCTGGATGATCTTGCGGGATTTTATTTTGCAATATGACCTTCTTCGCCCTTGCTCCCAGGAGCAAGCTGTGCTCTGTCTGGCTTTCAGTCTGGAATCCCGAGGTCTTCGACAAACTTTCATTCCCCCGGTAGATGGGGCAATGTTATTGGATATCTGGCCATGCGGCCCCGGGGCAATGACCCTGAATTGATGCTGCCGGGTTTGGTCAAAGCGGCAGTCTTGGCTTTAGGGCACTGTTATTCGGGTCCCGCCCCGCAAGAAGGTCTAAATACGGATATTTCCACGAAGATTAGCGGCTTCCACTTAAAAAGATTGACAGAAAGCGCCACTGAATTTCTCCGAGTCTTTTTGGTCCGAGACTGCTCCCATGAACCTCGGTTCGACATTTTACTGATCATTTTGCTTTAAGGCTCACCTGTAGTGTCTCCAGGTGTACTCGTAGGATTCGACTGCAATGTCTGACGAGATAAAGTATGGATCAAACCAATATAAAGAAGAATCTGAAAAGAACTGCTTGATTCTAGTGCTACAGCCATCTTGCAAATGTAGGTAGACCAGTACACTTCGCTTCGTAAATAGGTTGTTTGGACTATATCCTAGCTAAAGAGGCAAGGGGAGAAAAAAGATAGAAAAATAATGAAAGAGCTCCTCTGCGCACTCTGTGCTATTTAATCTCCGGCCTTTGGCATTTGCATTTTCGACCTAATGCTGACCTGGGGATGTCTTGTGCATGTCGCGTGTTGTGGTCCCCTCCTCTGACCTCCTCCTCCTACACGGGCCAGCCCGTCCCTCCGCAGACCCACTGGTCCCCCTACTCACATTATGCGGTTGGTGACCGCTAGCAATGTCGCTATGTATTGGCTCTGTCTCGCTCCTACGTCACCTTCCACCGTATTTTGCCGGTGTGCAAAGGCCTCACTATCCTACTGCGACAGTAACGGGTTCAGGAGGCAGCCCGTGCTACGACCTTCCCAGGGCTTAAAGCGACAGCGAGCACGACTAGGAGGCTAAAGTGGGCGATATATCACACTTTGCTCCCCAGGGAATACATCAGGGCCGCCTTTCTCCCTCCCCCATCACGGCGCGCCCAGCAGTCCGGGAGTCCCTGGAGCTCTGTTTGCGACTAAATACCGCCCTTATCACCGATCACTTCAGCTACAGACGGCCCGGGACGAGTCTCCTCGTCTACTTCAGCGGTATCCTCAGCTTCCCTAGTGACTGCGAGGGTTTTCAACCGGCCGTAACTTCACCCCGATTTTCTCCCGCTTGACCTAGATGCAGCGGCTGCTTTTTTGGGGTATGCCCTGCTACTGTCTGTGTACGATATATCGCTGTCGTGCGCCCTGGACCGTCTCGATCCCATCCGGCTTCGGTATATCATTGCGAGCTCCCAGTCTGCACTAGGTGGGTTTCTGAGGCTCCTCAAAATCGGGTGAGAACCATGGGCCTACCGTGCCACGCTGTTAGCATCATTGAGCACAAGAACTCTCGCATACATACCGCTTGCACGCCATTGCTACCTAGTTGATTGATCATGCCGTCCAAGTCCTGCCCGGTGTAAGACTGGTAGGACACCGGGCCATTTTCGGACTGAGATACGCGAGGATGGGAGGTTGGATAGTGTCTGCTGCACGCAGGCGGGTCAAATTCTCCAAACTCCTGCGTCGAGTGGGCTGCCCACTGCTATCGTTTTGGCCGTCCATCATCAGAGCCGTGGGACATATGCGTTTGCTGCGCGGCGAGAAAGGGAGTCTGGTAAAAGGATGGCTTCTACCAAGCAGCGAAAAGGCCCCTTCCCTGGAATACTTATAGCGTGACCACCTAGAAACAGCGCCATTGGACTTGGGATTCGTCTCACTGAAACTCCCACCTCTACACCCTATATATCTTTTCACAATGTTGAACTAAAGTCAAGCTCAACAGGTGCCTTCTTTCCTCGCTGATTCTTCCAACCCGTTTCCCTTGGCCGTGGTTTCGCTAGTTAGTTGGTTAACTACTAAGAGTATTAATCAATGAGCAATCCGAGAGTAACCAATCACCAGCTCTGAGCACTCACTCTTAGTGGACGCTACTATATACCACGTGATGACTCTGAGCCCAGACTGAAATGTACTTAGTGCCTGACTCTGAGCGCCTTTATAAAAGCGGCGGCAGCTTAGAGCTAAAATAGGAAAGCTCCACCTGATCATTCTCATCCCTTTCTATGTACCTACGTCAAAGTATGCAACAATGAGTATCCATACACTGATTGGAATGTGGATTGACGAAAATCGAGTTAACCCAAGACATCATCCATCGTGCAAGGAGAGGTCTCTGATAAAGTCATCCTTGGAGGTTGGACACGTCATTTGAATGATAAACCTCCCTATCTGATCCACCCAAACTATAAGACATATTTGGTCAATTCTCATGAATCAATCTTTGAACGCAAGTCAAATCAAGCCTATGTAATTACCCAAATAATCCCTGAAAACGCTCTCAAGTCTGGCCTACGATGACGGTCTTTGATTCTTACAAAGATCAAGTTTATCATCCGGTCCAGGGCGAGGCAACAGCCTCAGAGTCCTCCGAAGAAACTCCTTTCTTGGAGTCTAAAACTTGTCAAAAATCCCATCTGCGTCTCGTCTGCCCATGGATAATTTCGACGGTTTCTTTGGCTTTCATCACGGCATATCTCCTATTTCAACAGCGAACCGACCACTGGCATCAGTGTTTTGCAGCGACATCTCCGGCTTTTCAGACTGATCTCCATGATGCACATCCACATATTTTCTATGAAGAGCGCGTATTCACCGGAAAACTTTGGTTCGATGAGCAGACCGACACTGCGTACCGAGATATCGACCCGTCCCAGACTCAATACTTTGGACCTCCATCGCCTGAGATAGATGCCGCCTGGGCTGACCTACTCCGAGGTAATCCAGATTCAAGCCTCTTGAACCGCTCGACTATTTCCTTTACTGACAATTTTGAATTTCTCTTTCAGGTGAATTTGTAAGAATGACTGCCGAAGAAGCGGCACCATACACGCCGGAATTATCCAGAAATCCCGATACGGGTTATTATTATTTCGAGTGAGTTTGTCGGATAACTCATGACTTGCGAACAATTGTTCTAAGCCTCTAGCAGACCAGACATGTTCCACTCTCTGCACTGTTTGAACGCGGTTCGAATGGAACTCGACAAGGACTATTACTCCGAACATAAACATCCGCATAGCCACTTGGATATGGAAATTCAAAACTCGACCGCCTTCCCACCAAACTGGGATCGAATTCATATCGACCATTGTCTTGATCAGCTTCGGCAAAGTGTCCAGTGCCAAGGAGATCTATCTCCAGTTCCCTTGTATTGGCACAAGGATGCGCCAGTTGGACTTGGAGTTGGGCAGACTCATACATGCCGTAATTGGGATGCCATGAGGCATTGGATGGATGAGCGTAAGGAGCGTCATCATCAAAATTTGAACTGGTGATGATAGCTCAACCTCAGTTCGGAGAACATGGGGACATAATCCACCACCGGTCTTCGGTTGGATCGACGACACTCATATGTTGCCGTCACGAGTGAATTGAGCCCTCTGCTCGGGGCATTACCCATCCTTGAGTTCCCTGGGTTGGCTGGTTTGGGATTCATGATTGAAATACCTAGGTACGGTCTTTATCACGAGACCTACAAAATACTGCCGATATGGGACGCGATAGCCCTGGACGAGAAGATATCCATCTGTGTCATTACCCTGACCGTGTGGAAGAACCTGAAAATCCAATGTCCGAGGTTGATCGAATTCTGGTCCTGAATCGTAGTTACGATTGTTTATCTAGGTCCCTTCCCAGAATTCGGGCGAGCCTTCTCCGTAGCCAATGCCCATTGATTCTAGTTCTGTCGGCCCATGCCTGACCCTCGGTGTCAAGGCCATCGGTATAAATCTGACATGCTTGAGCTGAAATGTAGACTTAGTAATGACAATCCCCGGAGACTCGCGGAGATTGCAGCGACTGCCTAGCTGCCCGGACAGAGACGGAGATGAGTCTCAACCTTTACAGGTAGTGGGGAATTCCCTTGCATATTGAGATCCATGCACAGGTCAATACCTATACTGTAGCAGAGAACCAGATGGCTCGGTGAGAGCTGACCGTCTTTTCCCGGCCTAAGCTTAATTGAGTATCTCGATTCTTTCCTCTATTCTGAACCCTTAGTTAGTTAGTTATTTCTCCCATTTCACAAGAGCTGAGTCATCTGGATGGTTGAAATCAGGTGATCGATTGCCTTGAAATGCGATTTTTCTTGGTTTTCTCGACTTTGATTTACGTATTACTATGGTACGGTATTGTGAATAGACGTGAATTTGCATGTTTTCTATGTTTTCCTGCGTTTTCTGTTTTCTGTGGGTTCCGCTAAGCCAGGGCTTGGACGACACGGCTTTGCACTGTTTGCGAGGCGTTGCCATATTCCATTCCGCGCAATTGGAATGAGGAGGCCCCAAGTTTCTCGAGAAAACTCACTATAGAGACCTATCTATTCCGTCTATTCCGTGCCTATGGTGGTCTGTCAATACGAAGATCCCGTCACTAACACCAGCATCGGCGCTATCACCATCACCATTGCTATCACTCTCACTCTCACTACCACGAGAGTGGTAATCGTATCCTAGAGTACAACACATAAGAACAGAGTAAACATATTATCCTACGCGAACCTTTGAGGGAAGGAATAGAAAACCGATCCCTTCATCAAAGTAAAATGCGAGTTTAGCGCAGAAGCCGAGTCCCCGATTGATCGACACCCAACTCAGCCAGCATCATCACTTCTGGCTCTCGCCTTTTGCCTCTTCTTTTCCCCCCTCCCCAAGCACCCTTCCTTGCGAGCCCGCAAATGTCCCTCCGTTGCTCTCCCTCTCAAATGATCGGTCATATTCATCCGCCCTCTTGATCTTCTCGAGGAAATGCGCCTCTGATCACTGTCCTATTCTCCGACCGCCTCGTCATCGTCACGTCTGGCGAATCCCTTCCGACACATCCTTCCCCCTGCTCAAGCCTTGTCGTACTGGTCTCATCCAGATCAGTGCGTCCTGCCTTGCTATACTTCGGTCCCTGAGAAGAACTCCCTTCACCCTCCGCCGACAATCGGTCGGGAACTGCATCCTTCTCCGCGATCTCTACCGTTCGTGTGACGGACGGCACTCCTCCGTGCATAATGTCCACACCATCCACCGCCACTGCAACCCATACTACCCACCAGCATTACGGATATCCTCATTCCTCATATCAGGCAACAACCTCCTATCCGGCCTCGACAACCGCCGCAGCGACTCGTCTCCCCGATCCCTACGCCTACTCTGTCCCTTCGCCTACAACCACCACCCTTCCCTACACCCAATCCTCGAGACTGGCTCCGACGACGTCGACGCCCTCGGTTATGCCGTCTCACCAGAGCGGTTCTAGTGCGGCCCCTTCGCAAGGAGGCCGGAGGAAGAAGCCTGACTGGGGTGAATTCTACAAGAATGGCATCCCCAAGGAGGTCATCGTGATTGATGACAGTCCAGCCCCGGAGGCGTCCAAAGCTCTTCCCGCACCTCCTGCTCATGCGTCCTCCGCTGTTGAGCCTCTCATGTCTCAGCCCGCCGGGAAGCGACGACGGACGGGACTTGGGACGGCCTACGATCTTGGTCACTACGACCGACCGACCTTCTCTACCAATCCTCAGCAGTATGGAGAGAATTCATCACACTCGTTGTCGACCGACCGCACCACCTCCTTGCATACCACGGCCCCAACATCACTTGGCTCGCAAGGTAGCTCGGGCGTTAGCAACGGTGTCTACAGCGAAGATGCTACCGTGGGCCAAAAACGCAAGCGGACCACGCGGAAATCTGCCCGCGATGAGCAGAAGCGCCGGGAAGAGGAGACCGTTGGAGATGCGTTCCTCAGTTATGTTCCTCCGCCAAAGCCCCCAATTAAGGCCAAGGATGTCCCCGTGCCTGTGATTCGCGACGTGAGTCCCTTTTTTTTGTCTCCTGAATGATATTTTGTGTGAGAGTTCAACTCGGCTAATTCATCCAGTTTACGAGTACACGCCAGGAAAAGTTCGACGATGACGATGGTCACTATATTGTGACCCCGGATACACCATTGACAGATCGATGTAAGTGAGGGTGTACGAAGAGTTGTACAATTTTGATCTAATCGTTTCTCTATTTAGATTCGGTTATCAAACTCTTGGGCCAGGGTACCTTTGGTAAGGTCGTCGAAGCGTATGACAAACAGCGGAAAGCGCGCTGTGCCGTCAAAATCATCCGCTCCATCCAAAAGTACCGCGACGCCTCTCGGATTGAACTGCGCGTGCTATCGACTCTGGCCTCGAACGATAAAGCCAACCGCAACAAATGCATCCACCTGCGGGACTGCTTCGATTTCCGAAACCATATATGCATCGTAACGGATTTGCTGGGCCAGAGTGTGTTTGATTTTCTCAAGGGCAATGGCTTCGTTCCCTTCCCGAGCAGTCAGATTCAGCAATTTGCCCGTCAGCTATTTACCAGTGTTGCCTGTGAGTTGCCTTCAATCTACGGCGCAAGGCCCCTGCACTAACAATCACCAAGTCCTCCACGACCTCAACCTTATCCACACCGACCTGAAGCCCGAAAACATCCTCCTAGTCAGCAACGCTTATCAGACATTCACCTATAACCGCACCATCCCCTCTTCCTCTCACGCGAGTGCCCGAAATGCCCGCCAACGACGAGTCCTTCTTGACAGCGAGATTCGGCTTATCGACTTTGGCTCTGCCACCTTTGACGACGAATACCACTCCTCTGTTGTCTCCACACGGCACTACCGGGCCCCCGAAATTATACTCAACCTAGGCTGGAGCTTCCCATGTGATATCTGGAGTATCGGGTGCATCCTGGTGGAGTTCTTCACGGGCGATGCACTTTTCCAGACCCATGACAACCTCGAACACCTGGCAATGATGGAGGCAGTGATCGGACACCGGATCGACTCGAGGTTGGTCCGGCAGGTAGCGCAGGGGCGCGCCGGAAGCCACAACTCAGCTGCAAAGTAAGAATGCCGATGATTGTGGTAGGGCCAGACACTAACTTGATATGTAGGTATTTCAACCGGAACAAGCTGGACTATCCGAATGCGGAGACGACTCGCGCTTCGCGAAAGTACGTTCGTGCCATGAAACCATTCACCGTAAGTCACTCCCGCAATTCCCCAGTCTCTTTGATTCGTACTGACCATTCGGTAGGAGTTCATTCCCGTGAACCATCCTTTCAACCGAAACTTCCTGGACCTGCTACAGCGGATCTTTGTGTACGACCCGAAGCAGCGCATCACTGCGAAGCAGGCCTTGAAGCACCCCTGGTTCAAGGAGAGCCTCATTGACGACGGCACCGAAGCGTTCCGCATTGGCGCCGGACTGCATCGCCGAGGGCGTGGCTAGTCAACGTCAGTCAGAGCCTGCAGTACATTGCGGGCGCTGTCTCGCCGACAGCATCTGGCGTCTTTAGGGGTTCCGGCATGGGTAGACAATTCATATCTTGGGTAATTATTATCACGGATGGGAAGGGCGGTGTTTTACCTCGGGGGAAACGATGATCACGATGCCTCTTTACTTATTACTTATATTTCTTACCCTCCAGTGGAAGCTTCAAGCTCTGCTGTACCCTGGAGGGTTCCCCGTCTTCCCATTTTCTGGTTTCTAGCATATTCGCGACGTGTGACTCGATCGTGAGATCTTATGCCTTATTTATCATCTTCTTTTATACCATTCCTTTTCGGCGCTGGGTATATGCTCGAGGCTTCTGCGATTGCATTTGCCTTTTATTTCTGGGCTTTTTTTTTTCTTTTCTTTGGGAGACTCCTAGGCTGCGACTCTTACCATGATTTGATTCAGGGCGTGTGTACTTGGAAGGGATGTATATAGGCATTGGCCTGACATGATTGATTCTGAGTCTGATTCTGATTCTGATTCTGACTCTCTTTCATTTGACTGTAAAATATCATCGAATTATAGACCTAATTTGACTCAGCTGAGTGAACTGTATAACGCATATCGGAAAGGCGGAACAACTCCGTTCCTGTCCCGTGGACCCGCCCAGCCCGACATCCCACTTTTATCGTGATATCGCGATTCCTCCCCGCGGTGAATCATAACATTTTGTACGCTCGACCTCCCAGCTCGAACCCTCTCCCTCTCTATATCTATACCCGCTCGAGCATTTGGTGCCAGACAATCAATCGTCATGGCATTGACCAAGGAGGAGCAGCTGGCGCTCATCAACGAGAACCTGGCCGAAGTTCTCAACCCGGAGATCATTGAAGATGTTCTTAACAAGGGAGAGACCCTCAAGATCTACTGGGGTACTGCAACTACGGGAGCTCCTCACTGCGGATACTTTGTTCCGGTCAGTGACGAGTGATATTCACCTAGTTGTCGACGGTGGCTAAACATTTCACAGATCATGAAAATCGCCCAGCTTCTCAAGGCCGGCGCAAATGTGAAAATCTTACTAGCGGACGTACACGCCTTCCTGGACAGTAAGCGACCCCTTACCTACCCTTGACACTCTATGGCCGAAATCTGACCCGAGTTTTAAGACTTGAAGGCCCCGATCGAGCTGGTCGAGTACCGCGCCAAGTACTACCGTTTCGCTATTACCGCTCTGCTCAAGGCATGCAACGTCCCCGTGGAGAAATTGGAATTTGTGCTGGGTAGCTCCTACCAGGTAAGATAAGTTCCTGGACGTGCAAGTGCAAGCTTCAGATTGATTAACTCAAAAATAGCTTTCCACAAAGTATACGATGGACACTTACAGGGCTTGCTCGATTACCTCCACTCACGACAGCGCCAAAGCGGGTAGCGAGGTGGTCAAGCAGTCTGATAACCCCCCTCTGAGTGTAAGAGTGATCTCCATATTGTTCATATCTGTTTACTAACAACCATTGTAGGGTCTCATCTACCCTATCCTCCAAGCTGTACGTTCCCTCTAATTGCAAACGCCCTTCGACATACTAACCGTTCATCAGCTTGATGAGGAGTACCTTGGAGTCCACTGCCAGTTTGGCGGTGTTGATCAGCGGTAGGATTTGCCGCTCAGTTGCTTATTCTAAGGTATAAGACTGACCTCGGACCTAGGAAAATCTTTGCCCTGGCTAAAGAATTGCTGCCAAAGTTGGGCTACTCTCAGCGTGCACGTATGACAGAGATGCAAATCCAACATGCAGTAGGAATAAACTGACCATTTCCAGACATCATGAACCCTATCGTGCAAAGTCTGTCCGGAGGCAAGATGAGTTCCTCCGATGCCAACTCCAAGATCGATCTCCTCGATACACCGGAGGTTGTCGGTCGTAAGGTCAAGAAGGCCAATGCGCCCCCGAAGCAGGTCGAGGACAACGGTCTTCTTGCATTCACAGAGCATGTGCTTCTCCCCGCTAGCTCACTCCTTGACGGCGAGCGAGTGTTCAAGGTCGAGCAGAAGGAGAAAGAGCCCCTGGTCTACCATGACATTGAGAGCATGAAGAAGCACTATGCCGCGGATGTGGTAAGTTGATCCTGGCACAAATTTAGGAATACATTGGCTAATGAATTCGGTAGCTCACCCCGCAATTGGTATGTCAGGTTTGATCTGCTTTGAATGTTGCTAATGCAAATGTAGTTGAAACCCGCCGTTACCGCCGCGCTATGCCGTCTTCTCGCACCAATCCAGAAGGAATACCAAGAGTCTCCTGAGTGGCAGGAGGTACGTTGTATCTTTTTACTAGTCTCCTTTCAGTTCTAACTGACCTCCACAGATCCAAAAGAAGGCCTACCCCGAGGATGCCCCCAAGGAGAAGAAGGTGAAGCAGAAGAAGGATAAGGGCAGCAGACACCCCGGTGCTAAGGTTCAGGCTGAGGAGGGCAAAGATGTGTCCAAGGAGCCGGCGACCGAGGGCGATGTTGGCAAGAGTGCCGCGGATGCAATGGACAAACTGGCCGTTTAGATGTTAGATCCAGAAAGGTCCCAAGGTTTTTACGAGTTAAAGTAAAAAGCATTTGCAGGTTCAAAATATATGTGTGTGTATAGGCAGTGTTAGTCATTCCGACTTGACTTCGACCCTCCCCGCATCACTGAATACAGAGGGCATCAATCACAAGAGAACCTTTAAACGCTCAATCAACTTCCAAGGTCCCCAATGGATTTCGATATCACCGAACTAACAATCTCCGCCTTTCACAATGCACTCCGCCAACACATCACCAGCTGCACCGAGGTGGTGGGCACATATCTCAACCGCATCGCGCAGTACGACCAAATACTTAAAACACTCATCAGCATCAACCCAAATGCATTAAGCATAGCCGATGAAAAAGACCAAGAAACAAAACATCTCCTACAAGACGACATTCCATTCCCGCCTTTACACGGGGTCCCCATCATTCTCAAAGACAACTACACCACCCACGACCTCCCCACCAGCGCAGGGGTAAAAGCACTACAACGCCTACACACATCTACAGACAGCGACATTGTCCGTCATCTCCGTGATGCAGGCGCCATTATTCTCGCCAAGGCAAATCTCCATGAATTTGCACTCCATGGCACCACGACATCCTCCCTGGGCGGCCAAACCCGTAACCCTTACGACCTCACCCGCACACCGGGTGGCTCGTCGGGTGGCACTGCCGCGGCTCTGGCTGCTAATTTGGGACTGGTGGGTTGTGGCACTGATACGATGAACTCGCTTCGGTCGCCAGCTTCGGCGTGTGCGATTGTAGGGTTTCGGCCGTCCAAGGGCCGGGTGTCTAAACGGGGGATTGTGCCTGTCTCAGAGACGCAGGACACAGCTGGGCCTATGGGCAGGACTGTGGAAGATGTGAGGAGACTCTATAGGGTGATAAGGAATGAAGAAGGTCCAGGTTCAGGATCACGGAGACTTTCGGATGGCCGTATAGGTATAGTACGCATTGGAGTGTTGAAGGCGTATTTCAGTTTTGAAGACTTAGGGGCTTTAGCCCCTAAGGATGAACATCTTTCAGAGGAACTCGTCTCCGAGAATGCTACAGTTCAGGACATTGTACGCAATGCTCTTGTCTCTATTCAAGATGTCGATGTCGAGCTGGTCCCTATCGATCCCAACAGTCACCCCGATTGGAGCCTTGCAACTCTGCTCGCCACTGCTGATACCCAATCTTTTGAGTTCAAGGACTGCCTAGAGCAGTTCCTTCAGGCACCTGAGGTATCCTCGCCGCATCATACCCTGCGGTCAATAGTGCAGAGCGAAGAGTACGATAAGGATGCCGTGACAGAAGTGTTCTATGCATCCTTCAAGAATCCTGAGACGTATTCTCGCACCAGCGAGGCATACCAAGCTCGGTTGAACAAGATCGCGGAATTGAAACTGTCTGTCCAGCGGTGCTTTGATGAGAATGAACTTGATGCATTGGTATATCCGCATCAACGACAGCTAGCTATTGAGATCGGGCCAACAGTACAGCCTCGGCGCAATGGTGTGTTGGCGGCATTGACTGGAATGCCTGCCATTTGTCTTCCGGGTGAGTTACTACCTACGTAGTATGTACGTTTACGTTTTCAGTATGGTAGGAAACTGACAGGATCCGAACAGCTGGGTTTAGCCCTTCTACGCCATCTGCGCCCCAGGGTGTGCCTGTTGGACTAGAGTTGATGGGTCGATATGGATGCGACGAAGAGCTCTTGTATCTTGCAGAGCGCATTGAAGGGGTCCTTCGTGCTAGGAGGCCACCTCATCTGAGCGCGATAGAAGAATAGATAAACTGGATTCAGCGGATCATAAATATTATATTTAGTAACTGTACCGGAAAAGGGGAAACAACAAAACATGCAACCCAGGATATCTATTCACATGCATACCTGGGTATGGAGATGCATAGGTACATTGCAACGCCTAAGTCCAAAAAAGCGCTTTACATGCCGCGGTTGAACTCGACCATGCCTTCATAACCACCACGACCGTGGAATTCCTCTTCAAGGGTGGCAGCATGTATGGCCTGACGCTGCGGGAAGGCAGCCAGAGCCAGCGGAAGGGCAAAGAGGGAGGTACCAAGGATCAGACCTAAGTTAAGGGGTAGTACCATGCGAGGGCGAGCACGGAGCCACTGGGTCTTCTCCAGGCGGACCAGGATTAAAGGCGGGAGAACCATAATCGGCGTAGCGTTCAGAACACGACTGATGGCGGTCTCGCCGACGGCCAGGGTAGCAGCCTTCTTCGACTTGCCCAGACTCTCCAGGGGTGCAGCATCGTCGCCAGACTGCTCGCGCTTGGCGCGCTCCTCGTCCGACAGAACGGGATACACATCGATACCGCGACGGATCTCCTCGCCGCGCATGAGGAAGACATTGAGGGCGCTGGCACTAGCGACGGCAGCGAAGGGGACGAGACGGGAGAGAATGAGACGGGTGTTGGGAGAAACGCTCTTGAGGCGGGGCACGAGTGCATTCAGGCCCAGGGCAACGGAGCACGAAGCCGAGACGGCCATGAGGTAGGACTTGGCGATCTCGGAAGTGGAGAGCGGTGTGGACTTGTTCGCGTTGGCATTGTTAATGGCGACATTGAGAGATTGATTGCCGATTTGCCAAAGAAGAGTACCAGCAGTCTAGAGAGGTCAGTCTTGGTTATGGTTCTTGTACCTCGGAGCGTGTCTTTCTTACCCCAAGGCCTGGTGTGAGCATGCCCGCAGTGACCACCAGATTGGAGAGCACATAGCAGGACATTCGAAAGGGGAGTAGAACGGCTTCACCGGTATCTAAAATATATATCAGACAAGAATTCTCCCCCCAATGGTGTTCTCCTCAATGCATACCGGGGTGCAAGGTCGAGTCGACCACCTTCTTCGCCCGCCACAGATCCGCATTCATGTCAGCCACCTTGTTCTGCTTGTATAATGATATAAGCTGCTTGGCCTGCTCCAGACCCGCGGAGGAAACGAACAGCGTCCTATACCTCTCCATTAGTCTGACTGATCATACTGCGGATGTGGGCAGCCTTACCGAGGGTCAGAGATGTCTGCCGCATGGCGCACGCGGCCCCAGTAGGTGCTCAAATCATACTGGGAGACGGGGAGATCCCGGTTACCGGGGATCGAGGCAGACATGACCGCACAGCAAAAGAATGACTGAACAGAGAAAGAGAGAACGGTGACTCTTTTTGCGGGGAGCCGATTGCATTTTTGACGATAGAAAGGCGGTGAGCTGATAAGCGGGCGTTACCCAATCAGCGCATGCGATAACCGCAAGGTACAAAGTTTATATCAAGAACGTCGGGTGGCATTCCGATTCTATAGGAAAGGGCTCTCTATGTAGGCAGAATAGTGAACAGTGAACAGTGAGCAGCCACTGATAAGTGTGAAATAGTACATAGGTATCATCATGACAATTAGGAAAATAACGGGCAGACTGCCGGCTAATGCAGAAGAGGGGGATCGAGAATGAGACAAAGGAAAATCAGGTCGTCAAGATGGCAGTGGCTGGTCTACCGGAATCGATATGACTTGTGCGCTAGAGGTGATGGAGGCCCACCACCGGACCCATAGCCTGACCGGACACGGTTTTGACGTGAGGGCGTCTGGTCGCAAAACATGCATACGTAAAATGAAGGAAGGTTTGCACGCTCCAATCCGACACATTTGGTGTGTAGCCAGTGACTGCATGATTCACTGAGACATATGTTAGTATATACCAGGCGAAGAGAGATTGAAGGAAAGGAACCCACCACTGAATCATGAGATGGCCGCCATTGTCCATCGAATTGCAGATACAGCGTGTGCTGTTGCTCGGGTTGCTAATATTTCGGTCGGTGCTCGGAGTGGCCAGGTCGGGATCGGTCAAGGTAGTAGGAGAGGCATTAGAGTGTCGAGGGTGGATATCAAAGTCGCTATTCAAACGAGGGGGTGAAGAACGGAGGTGGGTGAATGTATGAGATGAGCGCGGTAGTCGAGGACCATAGCCACCGGTGGACGGCCTGGGGCCGCGACCACGGTCTTTAAGAACCTGCCGGAGAGCATGAGTGGCATCGCCACTGTCGTCCTCATCACCGGGTAACGTCTGGGATGCAACACTACCGCGGGTGTATGATGCGTCAGAAGGGAGCAATGACGAGTGTCGCTTCGGTGTTCGTTTGATAGCGTCGGGAGATCCCCGGTACGTCGATCGACCACTGACACCTCGGGAGGAGCCAGCCCAAGGGGACATCCGTCCTGAATGGGACGAGCCAATGGAGGCGTAGGATCCTTTTGAAGGGGGACGAGAACCAGAGTCACTACGGCAGAGAGAAGGTCGGTTGCCATCAAAAAGAGCAAAGGAAGACTGAGCGCGAGGCAGAACAGGATAATCAGAGTACTCTGCAGGGTCGATCTCGCTCTCGGTAGCAGAACCTTCGAGATCCATGCCGGTCAGGGGATCTGTCAGCCCAGTAGGCCCCTCATCCACAGGCTGCATCTCTGCCTTTGCACGGCCATCCCGACCAATACGGAGCACAACCGATGAGGATCGAGTTGGAAGTCCGGTAGCGACAGAATTTGACCGTCCCAGAGGCGTCGGACGCAAATTTTTGGCCGGGGAGGCTCGGCCTTTCGAAGGGCTCTTGCGGATGCCGCTCGTCGAGGCCATCATGCCCCCAGCTTGGCTGAGCGGTCGATGAGAGGAAGAACTGCTGATGGCTGTATGCGTCGCGCTGCGGCTTAGCCCAGGACGACCACGCGGGGTAAAGTCATCATCCTCAGTATCGTCCTCTGAGAAACTTGCATGCGATCCGGAAGGTCGTGCCTCTGCTCCCTGCGCCCGTCGGAATTCTTCGCGCTTCGACTCCTCCGCTTGGTGGTGGTAGGGCTGCCGTGCTCCGAGAGGTCTTCTCTCCGGCGTAAAATGAGGGCCGCCGAAGCGTCGTGCAGGAGAACTCAAGAACATGGCGGGGTCTTCTGCTTTGGTGACTGGGATACGTGGAGAGGTTGAGAAGGGAGCAGGGAACAGAGCGGCGTCGGTGGGGGGTGCGGAGGAGATGCCAAACCCGCCAAAGTCGGGTAGATCCATGGTGCCATCAATGGTGGGTAATTGGGGGATGTGAGGATTCATAGAGGATTGTGTCGTCGGCCTCCGTGCGTGGTCATTGATTCGAGCGGTGCCGGGTAAAGGAAGGTCAGTGCCCGTCTGCTCGTGATCTTGGTCCCAGAACAGCCGTTGTTGCGGAAAGAAGGGAGATGCCGAAGGATCCATTGAGGCCAACTGAAAGAGATCAGGCGAGGACTGCAGATTGCCAACCATCCGCGGAGATGTCCCCAGCAGACGACTGGGAGTCTCTAGATGATTCCCCATTTGTGGTGTAGTCCCTCTAGTAGTACCGTTGGTCGTGTCGAAGTCGGTGATCTTTCGTCTTGACGCACTCGTCGGAGGCGGCGTCTGCATGGAGGCTGCAGACTTGGCCGAGCCTACCTGCGGACCGTCCTCGGTCACGCTAGGCAGCGGCTTCATGGGCCGAATTCGCCTGGCCGTATTGGTCTGCTCCGCCACTCTCCCATCTTTCGAGTCGTCCGGTCTCAATCCGTTCGAGGGGGTGCCGATACCGAACTTCTGCGGCGAACGGAGGAACTCGGGGCTCGAGGCATAGGGGTCTGCGGTATCCCAGGTGACCCTGGGGTCGAAGAAACTGGACTCGAGCTTGGGAGTGGTGAAGGAGTCAAAGGTGGCAGTGGTGGGAGTCCTCGTCGGGGTCTGAGGTTCGCGGGTGGGATAGCTGAAGCTGAACATGGCCGGCCTCATTAGCATCATCACGGTGACACATGAAGAAGACAGAAAGCCGAGGAGAAGCACACCAGCACACCCCGCATGTAAGGGGAAGAAGGGGGGGCACATACCTGTGGACAGGGTGATCCCAACTCATGTCAGCAAGACGAACCCAGCAACCATTGAAGGTCAAGCTGCCAGGCAACCTTGAGAAGATATTTGAGGAAAAGAATGCTAGGGAGGGAGGTCGAGGGTCATTGGAAGTCAAGAGTCATTGACTGCTCGACTCGACCTAGGAAGGGGGAAGTGTAGAGAAGGAGCGGAGTGATTGCTGTTCTTGTTCTTGTTCTTGTTCCTGTTCCTGTTCCGTGTTCCTTGGTTTCTATATGACAAGACTGTAAGTAGAGAAAAAGATGAAGGGTTTCCAGAGTACGGAGTATTTTTCTTTTTCTCTGTTTGTCAAGATGAATTTCTCCTGCGTGGGGACACTTATGTTTTTTTTCCTTTCTTTTTTCTTTTTTTTTACTTAAAAGCCTCCACCGATCCACAGTCCGATACGATTGAAATCAAACGGAACTTGCTTTACTCCAGGACTACAGCTACGTACTCCATATAGCTATATCAATCCGGACTTTCCATGTTGTTCTACCATCTATATCGATATCTATATCTACGTCTATATCAATATATAGGCGCTCATCTCAATAGTAGGTACAACGATCAGAGTCTGGTCAGCTGGAACAAAGGGCGCCTAACAAGGAGTCGGCGGATTAGTGTCCTTGGGCGTGTCGATCTAGACCTTATTGGGAGGAGTGAGATCGTTGTTCTATAAAGTCTAGTTTTGTTCGGGGAAGCCCCAACGCTGGGCAGTAGCCAGTAACGGGCGGGCGACATCCACGCTTAGTCCGCCAGAGCCCTTTAGTGACTTTAGGGCGGGTCAAATCTTACCGATGACGACAGACTTGCGAAGTAGTAGTTACTATTTACAGTTAGAGTAGTTATGGCAGTTGCTAATTATGTATGTAGTAGATTGCGGGTAGAAGGGGAGTCAGCAAACATCTATAGTTAAGTAAAGGGGCTTTGTTTGGTGAGTACTCCGTACTTCTTTCTCCGTACCTGCGTTGCTCCCTACTAAGTAGCGCCTTCGACCGCCCTTGCTCCCTATTGAGTTCTATTTGCTGTTCCAGACCACTCGATTTCCAGACTATCCAAGGTCTCGGTTTCCCACATGCGACACCGGAAACCCACCTGAGCTCTCCACGCGAATCTGGTGAGATCGGGTTGATCCCAATTTCAGAAGACCGGTTCGCATGAACCATCCCCTCTCCTTCGATAGCCTCCCCGAACCCATTGGTCCATCGTCCATCGTCCATTCCCGAGGACTAGGGGCCGTTCAGCTCTCTCGGGCAAAGCGTTCTGGATTATCTTTGTGGATCCGATTGGAGAATAGATGAAGAGACAGTTTGCATTTCGAACTGAGATCATGATTACAGTGACTCTCACTTAGCCCGATAGCAAACACTCACTTTTTCGGACTATCATTACACTCGTAGATAGATCACAGCACCGATTGGCTGGCGACATGAAAAGGTCGTGGATTGGGATGTTCTGCCCGATCGCCCAGGCACCCCACACGGCCACTCGCCGCATTCCACATCCCGATCGAACAAAGACATCAGTCGGCCCAAAGCGGTCATCTTTGAGGGCAGAAAGGAGGCTCTCTCAAGTCTCCTCTCTCCTTTTTATTTCAACACCAAGTATGGCACCTCGCACCAAATCCAAGGGCCCCCGTAAGAAAGGGTCCGCCCGCAATGGACGCGTCCGCAAGACGTCCTGGCGCAAAGCATTGACTGTGAGTTCTCTGAACACCAGCAAAAAGTTCCCCCTGCTAACCTCCCACAAGAAGTCATCCTCGAAGAAGAGTCTTGTTCCTGAATCAGAAGACCCACTGGAAGAGGTATGTACCTCCAATTAGCCCGTTGTAAACTTCCGTTGCTGACTTTTATGTGTAGAATATCGTTGAGCCTGTATCAATTCCTGATGGCTACGTCTTTGTCCCCAAGGGAGATACATACGTGACCCGCAACTGTCGCAGCAAGACCAAGGAGTCTCACCAGGCTGTCTATGTCGTCTACGTGAGTAGAACCCCCCAAGATCCAGCCTCATAAAGCCCTAATGCCCCTCCAGGACAAATCTGGTAAACGGGTCCAGGGCATCCAAGTCCCTGCCGAGATTCATGCTAATGTCGTCGAGCTGGCCGCACTCACGGCCGGCTCTCGTGCCAACGCCGTCCAGGCCCGAGACACTAAATTTATCTCACATGGTCGGAAGCTGCTTAGGGAGCAGTTCCCATTGATCCCCGAGGAATCCCTTGAGATAATCTTGAACCATTCCTTCCTCAAAGGCTCAGGACGAGTAGGGCGTGCCGGGACGACAACTGACAAACGGAAGGCTACATTGGCCGTCGAAGCGCACATTCGACACAAACATACATCCTACGAGAAGCTGCTATCAGCCGGTATCGACCGGAAGGATGCTCGAGAGACGGTATGGCCCACAGTTCAGGCAATCAGGAACAGCTGGAACGGTGATGAAGAGAACAAGGAAAATGCCACCGAATGTCTGGCTCTCCGTCCAGCAGAGGTAGTGGTATTGGATTGATTCGTTTGCGAAGCGGCTGGAATGATGCATTTTCATACGAGTGGAGTTTAGGATTGTCCATTTACATGATACCATGAGCGCCTAGTTTGATGACCTGGCATAAAAGATCCTGCGATTGCTAAGAACATGAGAATCATTTCTTCATTCTGCTCTTCCTTCTCATTCTCGATTTTCTCCCCTCAACCCGATTAGCATTCACTAATCCTGTTAACGGTGCCTAGAAATGGTCGGAATACATGCAATTCACCGCTTCAAGCCCGTGGATGGAATACCTCCACTCGAAAGTGGTTGTGTCGCCATGGGAGCCCAGGGAACCAGCCCATTCCCTCGTTGATCATGTCCTGCATGGTCAACATACGCAGGCGAGCATCGGCAAGGGCATCAAGGCGACTGGGGCTCTTGGTGTCAATAACCACACGTAGACGAGTACGGCAGTCTCGGATACGCCGCATAGCATCATCTCTCAGTCCCGAACGCTCAAGGAATCCAAGCTGAGTGCGCGCATGTTCGAGAACTTCGAGGTCTCCCAGCCCACTGTCGTGGCTGGAGATGTCGATCTCGAAGATGTGTCTCCAGATCTTGGTTCCGTCGGTAGTGATCGAAATGGAAGTTCCTTCGGCCGGTCTCAATGGAGGCTCCATTGCCGTGGGCCCTCTGGGCATAGCTTGTCTAGGTACTCCAGGCTCAGAATCGATATCCATTGGATCATCGAAGGACAGCAGCGACGGAGGCGTAGTTTGGACCTGGGGCTGTTGCTGCGGTTGCTGCGGTTGCTGGTCACCGGGCAGACGTCTCAACGGAGGAGGGCGACGATCAGGGGGAAGAGGAGGCTTGCGGTAAGACATGATGTCGATAAGAGAGGGATCCGCCTTAGTCGTTAGATCTGACGAAGATAGGGCAGATGGTAAATGCACCAGAGTGAGAATGGATATGACGGGTGACTACAGAAACAAGCACAGGCAGGGGATTTTCGAAAAACCTAGCAACTCCAATTGCAAAGGAGTATAACTAGTAAGATGAAGAATGTAGATGGAGTAAGTAATCTCTCATTAAGGCGGGTGTTGGACTGTCTTCCATTGACCCAACACCAGTTGAAGGTTAACCGGATATTTCCGGTAGAAGAGCCCAACGTAGATTTAATAGAAGTTGTATAAATAATAAATAACTATATAACTAAAATGTAACCAACTATGTAAAATGTAAAATGTAAAAGTAAATAAGCCCCACTCACAAGTGGGTTCAACCAAACACGAGTTCGACCACGTTGATTGGCGCCGATTCCTGCCAGAAATAGCCCCCAATCGGCCCCATTTTGACCTGTTCGTATCTTACTTTTTGCTCCTTATGGCTCGCTCACCATGCTCAGACGACGACTACTCTCCCTGGGACCAGGGCGACTCAAGTTTATGATCATCGGTGTACTGGCCCTGTTTTTGCTGATTCAAGGCCTGCCCTCCCTAAAGAGCAGCTTCGACACCCGCGTGCGCGATATACACGTGGGCGAGGACCAACCGCGATACCTCTATCACTCCACATTCCGCAACGATCCCGATCTCCAGTATGAACGCCATGTCTCCCAGGCTATGCGCGACATTGAGGACGCACAATTGGCGCTAGGCGAGCAGACTACGAACACTACAAACACTCTGTGGCAGATCTTACTGGACCCATCAGAACAGCGAGGCGAGGACTCACTTAAGTTTGAGGAGGAGAACTCAGAATGGAAATATGCGGTAGGAACTCCTCTTCCGGTCCACACTCTTTTTGGCGCATCTACTCACACTTTGCAATCCCAGCTCGTCAACGATGAATGGGCTGAACAGTTCGTCACTATAACCCTTGGATCCATACCAGGACTGGCGACTCTATACAATGAATACCCCCACAGAGTCCTCCGGGGCGATTTACTACGCTATCTAATACTTTGGTATTATGGGGGCTACTATGCAGACGTGGACGTATTCCCCGCAAGATCCATCAGATCATGCCCATCTCTCCAAAACTCCGTGTTCAAGACCGGTTACCCCGATATCTCCCTCGTCGTGGGTGTTGAGATAGATGAACCCTTCGCTTCGCCGCAGAAGATGCGCGACTGGCACTGGGTCCGAAGCTACGGCTTCCTTCAATATACCATATACGCACCACAGCGATTCAGTCCTCTCCTGGAGGAGGTGATTGTGCGAGTCCTGTCGCACACCAAGCGTCACCGCGAGAACAGCAACATATTATTCGGGACAAATTATAATGAACTAACCACGCTCGAGATTACCGGGCCGGGCGTATTCACAGATGCCATTCTGGACGTCTTATCTGACACATTGCCGGCCAGCCATCTGATGGTCTCGGTGTCGGTGGAGGCAGATACAGGCTTGGGAGACCTCGTTTCCGAGTCATCTGGCGCTCCCATTGACCGTGTTACCTGGGCACCATTTCATAATCTGAAGGAGCCGCTGTGTGTGAGGGGTTCCGAGGCCAAACCGGGGAAGCAACTCGGTGGGCTCTGCGCCCTTCCCGTAAATGCCTGGGGCAACGGACAAAGACATAGCGGGTCGGAGGGCTTTGACAGCTCCCATGCCTGTATCAATCACCGCTTCTCCGGGCATTGGAAACCCTGGAAGCACAGTTGGAAGCAATATCTTTTCGGATGATCCACCCTGAGTAGCTCTGAGCAGCATGACTGAGCTTGATTCTTTCCCTGAGATTTTTTCTTGGACATATCCATTGAATTACTTTACGTTACATGAGTACACTTGCATCCGTGGCCGGGTGAAATTGGATATAGCGAACTTGGATCACTATTTTTTTGACATCAACGGGGAAGACCATATTTAGTCCCGCGGGTATCCTTTAAAAGACATTTCTCACCGAATACTGTATCCGAGACGCAATCGCGATCATGATCGCGCTCCCTTCTCAGTCACCTACAAGGCTTTAGAATGTGTCAGTCTTCCAGGAAGATAATGAGTTGTGAGGTAGGACTTCCGCTGTCTATAGACTTGTGATCATCTTATGCCCAGTGGTGTAGATCAGCCTTGGAAAGGAATTCGATGTATAAAAAATGAGCCATGACTCAATTTGGATTTACAATTACAAGCAGCTTCCTCGCGATTCAAGGTGACTTTGAAGCGTGAAATAGATGAGCTTTTGTTCTGCTTCCGAATCCGGAAGTGAGGGCTTGCCCTATCGCGCTATTCCTAATGCGCTAGCAAAAGTCCCGGACGGTGACTGAGATTCGACTCCCCAGATTCAACTACGCAATGGAACAACCAGAAATCGTGGAGTCTCCGCGGAAGCGGCAAAAGACTGATACCATTGCTGCGACCGATGGCGCAGCAGAGTTGCCGCCCCAGAGCAAAGCCGCAGGTCAAGATGCCCAGTCGATGAAGGAACTGGATGTCGGAATCACGGAGCTCGTGACAGCTGATGAGGGTTTCTCAGGGATTCTGAAGAAGAGGTAAGTGACTGAAGACGAATCGCGCTGGAGCATTGCTAATCCGCCACCAGATACACCGACTTCTTGGTCAATGAGATTTTGCCCTCCGGCCAAGTCCTTCACCTCCAAAACGTAACAGCAGCGGATTCTTCGAACGAGCCCAAGGCTCAGCAACTTGAAACTAAGGAGGAAGAGGCCCCTGTCCAGAAGGAACAAGTCGAGGAGCCTGCACCGACTGAGCTCAAAATCTCGGACGAAGACAATGCCTTGCTGGCGGAATACTTTGGAGCTGAAAATGCGTCCGCCATCGTGGCGCTTCACAAGGAGGCTATGTCGTCGCCCAAGTCTAGACCTGGCCAGCTCCCCAAGGTTACGGTGGCTGTCTCCGATCGAGACCTGCGCACCAAAATCCACCAGGCGATCCGTCGCATCTTCAAATCACAGCTGGAGTCGAGCACTGATGGCGAGGGCTTCCTTGCAGTGTCTGCAGCTCCCAATCGCTTCAAACGCAATGCTCAAGGCCACCGGGGTGGTGGCCGTCAAGGTGGCAACCGGGCGAACTGGGAAGAGCTGGGTGGCCCGTACCTGCATTTCACTATCTACAAGGAGAATAAGGACACAATGGAGGTCCTGTCGTTCATGGCCCGCCAGCTGAAGATGAACCCCAGAAGCTTCCAGTTTGCCGGTACCAAGGACAGACGAGGCGTGACCACCCAGCGCGCATGTGTCCACCGCGTCCATGCCGAGCGACTGGCACATCTCAACAAGATGCTGCGGAACGCCACCCTCGGTGACTTTGAGTACCGCAAGGAGGGCCTCGATCTGGGTGACCTCCACGGAAATGAGTTTGTCATCACTCTTCGCGACTGCGAAATTCCCGGCGTGGGCAAAGAGAACCCGCAGGCGGCTGTTGCCAAGGCCACCGAGCTTGTGGGGACCTCTCTGAAGAACGTCCACGAGCGAGGATACTTAAACTACTATGGTCTTCAGCGCTTTGGGACGTTTTCAACCCGTACGGATACCATCGGTGTCAAGATCCTACAAGACGACTTCAAGGGAGCCGTGGAGGCCATCTTGCACTACCCCCCGCACATTCTCGCCGCGGCCCTGGAGGGTGACGACCCCACGGTCCTGATCAGCACTGATGATAAGAACCGTGCTGAAGCTATCCATATCTTCCAGACTACGGGGAATGCCAACGCCGCGCTAAACAAGCTTCCTCGGAAGTTTTCCGCCGAGTCTAATGTCATTCGCCATTTGGGACACTCCAAGAATGACTATCTGGGAGCTCTGCAGACGATTCCGCGCAACCTGCGGCTGATGTATGTGCATGCCTACCAATCCCTTGTGTGGAACTTTGCAGCCGGAGAGCGCTGGCGCCTTCACGGTGACAAGGTGGTTGAAGGCGACTTGGTTCTTGTCCACGAGCACCGCGACAAGGAAAACGCCGAGGTGGTTGAACCTGCCAGTACCGTCGATGCTGACGGGGAGATCATCGTCGTTCCCCAGGGCGAGGACAGCGCATACGCGGCTGAAGAAGCCTTTGACCGTGCTCGTGCTCTGACTGCGGAGGAGGCTGCCAGTGGAAAGTACAGCATCTTTGACGTCGTTCTACCCCAGCCTGGACATGACATCATCTACCCGCCCAACCAGATGACCGACTTTTACCGTCGCTTCATGGGTAGTGAGCAGGGTGGCGGTCAGGATCCGTTCAACATGCGCCGCAAGTGGAAGGATGCCAGTCTTACCGGAGGTTACCGTAAGCTCCTCAGTCGCATGGGCGCCGACTTCTCCTTTGACGTGAAGCTCTACTCTGAAGAGCATGAGCAGTTCGTGCAGACGGATCTCGACAAGCTGCAGCGGAGCAGCGATGCTACGGGCGCTGCTGCTAGTGCTCCGGCTGACTCAACGGCAGGTGACAAGCTGGCTATTGTTGTCAAATTTCAATTGGGATCTAGCCAGTATGCCACCATGGCCCTTCGTGAACTGTCAAAGGGCAAGGTCAGGGAGTGGAAGCCTGATATGGGTGGGGGCAGGTAAAACATGGATATATGCTGCCGCACTCGCTGTACATAGTCTTCTGTATGAAAAAGCCCTGGAGGGCAACCATCTTTGTTGTACCGATTACTGAGATTTCCAAAAACAAAAAGCCCTACATCGGGAATGCAATGCAGGTGACAGGGAGCTAACCGGAGGTCCAAGCCATCGCCCTATTACCCCTTATATAGCAAGTATCTACGTATTTTGAGAACTCCTGTTCTGAAAATTGGTGAGAAGGTTGGTCAGGTAGCAATTGACTCATGCTTCTAAACAGTGAGCATATGTAATCCCCAAGTCAACGCCGGTGCTCAAAATACAACGAAATACAGGTATGAACGGGTCCTTGCCCATGAATAACTCTCGTTCTTTTCCATCAAATGCATCATCTGACAGGGTGGGTACTATGATCATAATGGAGACTGTCGTTGAGAGATGATACGGAAGACATATCATCATAGTCCTTACGGCTCCTACGTTCAGAAACCAGAGACACGACATCATCATCACGCCAACTCTGGAATGGAAAACGAACAGCAGACCTTATATTCTCATTTACAAGGGGACTTGTAGTCGTACCGGGCATGTCATGCTCTCTTATATACGTCCGTTGATCCGTGGGAGGGGCACCGACAAGTCCCAGCTCCGTGTTTGCATCACCCGATGATCGTACTATCGGAGAGCCGGGGCTTGAATCAGGGCTGTTATTGTTGGGGACGTCAAGTGTAGGAGACCGAGTTGCGTGTTCTGGAGTTTTACGTTTGGGAACGCTCATGAGCTCGGAAGTTGGAACGGCCTTGCTTTCACTGGCCCCAACGTGGTATGGGGGCTGTGCATTGCGCTGGCGTCTTCGGCGGAGGTAGAAGAAAATTAGACCGATGATAATCAAGAGACCGACAATAGCGATTGGTAGTGAAATAGCCAGTTTAGTGTTGGTCGAGCCAGTAGTAATGGATAATGCGCCGGCCTCTGTGCTTGCCGTATCCTTGGTCGAGGTTGCACAGAGGCACAGGTTGAAGATGCAGTGGGAACTGGAGATGGAGTCGAGATTAAAGTTAAAGTCGACATGGAATTTGAAGAGTGATAATCGGTAAGGGCGACTGCTGATGTGGAAGATGCTATCGGCTCAGTAGATAGGGTATTCGACGCCTGTATACTCCATATTCCTGCTGTCTTTGTACCCTCTGCTTCCATGTCCGAGGTTGCCCATGCCTCGGTCTCTGCAGGTGACGGTGGCACCCCGGTTACAGAAGGGGGTTTGGCCCTTTGGCCCAGGATTGGCAAATCTGGAGTATGAATGATGAGCCTGTGATATTAACCGTGAGATCTCAAGGACCTACCCCCTCTCGCCCATCTCTTCATTAACAGCCACAGACGTGACATGGTGAATAGTAGAGATCTGGGGCTCCCTTGAAGTTGACGGTCTCTTAGGCAAAGACGAAGCGGCAAAGATGACACAAAGAGCGATTAGTGTATCGGGGGAATTGGTGGGAGCCAACAGCCAGCATATTGAATATGTCCTTCTGTATTTACGAAGCCGGAAAGTGAAAAGCGTAGATGCTTGGATGTAATCCCCAGGAAAACACACAAGCACCCACAGCCTCGACAATTCCAGTTGGACGAGTTGACGTGGCCCCGGGGCAGGTTAGGTCAAAAACTGCACTGCCATGGGACGTTGAAAGCTCAACAAAGACACTCGGCGTCAATGGAAACGCTGGACCGAATTTCATGTCTTGAAGCGCCAAGTCAAGCATCTATGCTTTTCTACTCTATACATCCCAGGCCATGGCATCCACCCTTCGGAGATCTTTATTATTGCTCTTCAAAAGAGTTCCTTACTGTGTCACTTGGATGATTTCATCAACCTTGGAAACGCGTGACAACACGTGACTGCGGAGTAAGCGGGTCATTCCCCAACCTTCTTCACCTTCCAACGCATATCACCTTCATACATCATGAATAAATTCAGCTTGAAAGAGGGCTGGCACCCTAAGGGCAAGGATGGTAAGAAGGAGAGCTGGCGCGGGGATTTCAAGGGCATCAATCAAGTGGTGAGCTCTTCTGTCTGACGTCTGCAAGGCTCGGCCGCTAACTCTGTTCAGGCCGGATGGATGGGCAAGGGCAGAGATACGACCGACGACAGTTCCGAGCATGTCTCCAAACCGCTTTCGTCTTTGAAAGACCCGCACGCCTACGGACCGCCGCCGAAGCACATCAATTACCATGGCCCGGCCGCGTTGCCCAATGAGCTTACACCTGACCGGCGAGGGATGGGGGCTCCGCTATCCCAAGACCAGATCGACTATCAAAACCGTCAGCAGCAGCAGGCCATAGAAGCGGAGGAGGAAGCAGCTCAGAAGCCTGCTCCGCCTCCAGTTCCTTACCGCGTGAACACCACTGGGTTGTCGACGGACCATCTCCCCCCGCCACCCGTGCGACGCCTTGATTCGCCCAGCTCCGGTTCTTCAACCAGTTCGAAGCCGAAAGGGCCTCAGGTGCCTCCACGAGTTCCTCCTCGGAACGGGTCGCCTGCGACAAGTACTCCGCCACCTCCCCCATACTCTGCTACCGGGCCATCGGCGTCCCAGGGATATGTCAACCAGGAAGCTGCATCACGCCTCTCGAATGCTGGCGTCTCTGTCCCCGCTCTTGGAATTGGAGAGAACATTGAGTCACCTCAGACATCAACCGCCAGGGGTAAGATGAACGAACTGCAGTCCCGCTTCTCGCAGATGCGAACCGACTACGGGTCTTCCTCTCCAGCGTCTACCCAGATGGATCGGTTCCCGCGCACCAGCACGAACCCAGATGCCTCCCTTCCCCCGGCTCCCAGCTTCCGCGATCGCCATGCGGATAAGATTGATATGGGCAAGCAGAAGCTGGATGGAGTGACGTCGCGCTTCAATACTTTCGTGGAAGATCGCAAGTTCTCTGCGAACGCGAACAAGCGCGTTCCTCGGCCGCCAAGCAACTATGTTTCTCCGTCATCACCGTCACCCGCTACACCTGCCAGATCTGCTGTGCCTGCTACACCTGCCGCACACGCTGCACCCGAGCCGAGCAGGGCGCCGGACGTCCAAGCTCAAGCTCAGCGTAAGAAGCCACCTCCGCCGCCGCCCAAGAGGGCGGAAATGCGCGCGCCAGCTGCCCATGCCTCGCCGGTATCGTCGTCAGCCCCGGCTCCACCGCCCGTGCCGACCAACACTAAACCCCGCTGAGCGGGCCATTTGAACTGGTACCAATAAGGACAATTGAGAATCAATACGTTCGTACGTCCACACCGTAGGGCTCGATATGATTACATTGATATCATATGTCATTATTATCACTCCCACTTAGGAGGCCTCGGCCTCTGCCTCGGCCGCACGTGAGCTCCGCTCGGATATCCGAGTTCTGGTCTGATTGACTGCCTACTCCGAGATGTTGGGAACTGAGAAATGATGTGCATTGTGAGCCAATTGGTCCCAACAGACAATCAGGATGATCGTTCGCGTCATGGTGTCGTACAGTGAGATAAGAAACTTCGGGCACGTTTGAAGAGTAGCTCTGACGTTTTTGGCAAAAACGGCAGAAAACGGTGACGTTGAAAGTACAAAAGTCAAGTCGTGCGTCGCGTGTTTATGAGCGCGACAGTACTATATATCCCTATTTTCCTGGTACTACATGATACAAGAATAATCAAATCCCATAGACATCTGTTGTACCTTGTACTCCAACATGGGGATGATCAAAACTAACCTCGGTCCGGTTTTCCCAACAAACTTAGGATCCACTACGCGATAACTCGTCATTATCAGTTGAGTCCAGCCCACTTTACACTACTTTGGGTAAACTCTTTTTTCCTTTCTCTTTTCTTTCCTCTCCACTCTTTGCATTTCTTTGTTCTTTGTTCTTTGTTCTTTGTTCTTTGTTCTTTGTTGGTCTCCAATTCCTCTCTGGCCCTGGGTTCACCATGTTCGACATCGAAGTGCCCTCCCAGTTTGGTTCGGCCACCGTCCGCATCGCCCTACCTCCTGCCTCCCTCTTGAACTTTCCTCCCAGCGAGCTTCCAGAGACCGTCCCGGCACCTCATGTCTCCGAATGGACCTGGAAACAGCCCTTCAACATCCCGAATGGTCTCTACAATCAGGTGCTGGACGTGCGGGTCCCGATTACCATTGCCAGCGTCTATGCGATCACCGTGATCCTGATCAACCGGATCAACAAGGCTCGTGGCTACAAGCCCTACGCCTTCAGCCACTCACGTCCTTTTAAGGCGTTTGTGGTACTGCACAATGTCTTCTTGGCCGTCTACTCAGCCTGGACGTTCGCTGGCATGTTCCAGGCATTCAGGGACTCCTGGCCGGACCGCGGCCAGCCCAATGGTCTGGTCGGTGTCGTGGATGCGCTGTGCAAGATCAATGGACCCCGTGGCTACGGCAATGCGGCCAGATATAACCCGTTGACTGACCAGTGGTCCATTCCAAACTCTGCGTTCAAACTAGCTTCCGGTCAACCCGACCCTAGCGACGTCGGTCGTCTCTGGAACCAGGGTTTGGCTTACTTCGGCTGGATTTTCTACCTCTCCAAGTTCTACGAGGTCGTTGACACCGCTATCATCCTTGCCAAGGGCAAGAAAAGCTCCACCCTGCAGACCTACCATCATGCCGGTGCCATGATGTGCATGTGGGCCGGTATCCGCTACATGGCGGCTCCTATTTGGATCTTCTGTCTGGTCAACTCGGCTATTCACGCCATGATGGTATGTCCCTTCTTCTCGATATCCCAATGTATGGCTCAACTGACTCAATTGCGCTTTGCTAGTACACCTACTACACGTGCACTGCTCTGCGCATTCGCGTCCCCAACTTGATCAAGCGCAGCTTGACCTCCATGCAGATCACCCAGTTTGTGTTGGGCACTAACATGGCCGCTGCGTACCTTTTCGTCCACTACACTATTCCATACCCCGCCGGTGCTGCTCTGCGCAACCTAACCCAGGCTGTCCCCGCAATGGCGCATGCTACCGCCGAGGCCGGTATTGTGCCCTGGCTCAAGAAGCTGGCTTTCCGTGCCGCCGGTGCGGAGGGTATTGCCGAGAACGTGGGCGGAGCTGTCCCCGCTGCTCCCGCGGGATATACCCAGCAGATGGTGACCTGCATGGACACCACCGGCCAGGCCTTTGCCATCTGGCTCAACGTCTCCTACCTACTCCCCCTGACCTACCTCTTCGCGCGCTTCTTTGTCCGCTCCTACCTCAACCGCAAGGACCCCGGTCTCAAGCCGCCTACTCACATGGAAGCCGCTGAGAAGGCCGGTGTGGATGCTCTCAAAGGCCTGCGTCGCGAGATTCAACGGGCTGCCATTGAGGGCGAGAACAGCGAAACCACCGACGAGGAGGTTGTCCGCGCACACGCCCAGAAGATGGTTGAGCAGACGACCCAGGATTCTCCCGTCCGGACACGGTCTTCCGCGATGAACAAGGCCAAGGCCGCTGCGTCACAGTCCGGTTCTGACGAGGGCTTCTCCGCCGTAACTAAGGGTGCAAAGAAGCAGACCAAGAGCGAGCAGAAGACGAGCTCAGGCCCCCCGACCGCAAAAGGTGATAACCCGTTCGAAGTGCTCGATAGAAGCGCATGATTCAATGCGGAAGGTTGCCAACGGACTTCGGCGCGAAGAAAAAATTGGCGTCCTGGGAGTTTTTACAGCAAAATATCCACTTTCTTTTGACGGAGATGCGGCATGATGTGCTCTGCCTTGATCATCTCTAACTGGCATCCCAGTCCCCTGCAGAATAGGCCCCGTACCGAGGGGGTACTTCTTCCCGACGGGGCCGGGCATTGGATGCCATAATCGAGCTCCATGGTGGGTATTAATTTTCGGGGATTTGCTTTATGAACATAGCTTTAGCCGGGTACTGGGTGCTTTCTGAGATAGCACGATTGGAATGTATATTATATGGAACACGAGAAGTCAAGATTCGTTATTGGTGTCCCTGTATTTCTGTACACGTGGATAGGTCTCGATAGGCTCATTTGGAGACAGCGAAAACGAGTTCAAGACTCCAGACGCGGCAACTTGTAGAACCGTCGCACTGCTCACCCGATTGGGACCAAGCAGAATCAGAATCAGATTGACCGAGACGATGGTGAACAAAAACTACTGAAAGACCATGGCGGCCTCAGACTATAACGACGTTGATGTCACTTCTTTTCATTGCCCGTAACTTATCTGTATTCGACCGGCAATGCGCAGACGTAGAAAATACAGCGAAGCAATGGAACAGACCGTCCAAAAGGAAAGGTAGGTCTATCCTCCACAAAAGATGCAGTAGAAGGAAAGTATCAAAAGATCCCGGTAACGACCAGTGCGAACCTCCCCAACGCCACGAACTGCGCGCAGACAATGCAATAATCCCCAGGCGGAGAACAAACTAGAGTCATAAGAAAAGAGAAATAAGAATACAAGGGAGGCTTCATTAAATCCCAGGATCGCGATCCTCCTTCGGATCCTTCATATAGCCCTTCTGGAGGTGCTTGGCGGCCCGTCCGTCTCCCTCGAGTACAAACAGGATGTCCCGAACTTGGATACCAGCTCCCCTCTCCTGATCCTCGCGCCACGTACCTAGTCGTTTCGTTTGGTTGGCGGGAGGCTGTTCTCCGGAGCGACTGGACTTTTCGGGCCCAGAGGTTGGGGTGGACGGAGGATTGGGACGTGACGGGGATGAGAATCCACTAGACGCACCACCCGGCTTCAACCATGAATAGGACTTTTTGGAGCCGAACATGCGGCCTGACAGCATACTGTTAGTCGCCATTCGAGCCGTCTCCACAGACTGCTGGTGTTGTTGAGCCTCGCTGGCTTTTGTATCGATCAGCTTCTTTGCTTCCTTCTTCGTCATCGACTTCTTGTCGAAGCTCGGCGCTCGTTCAGCAGCAGGTGTTGACGGAGCCGAATCGGAAGACTGGACACTGGCACTTTCGCCCAAAATGGCGTTCGCGCTGCGTTTGTTGCGCTTCGCCTCTCGTCGGCGCTCCTGCGCGGATTCTATGTTGGCGAGGCTGAGGTATTGCTGGAAAAGAGGCTTGGGGTTGGTAGTCTCGTTATCAGGGTGGGGTCCTAAAGAAATTATTAGTACAAGAAGGTCAGACTTCCTGTGAACAATAGTGAAGAATACGTACGCTTCGAGGGAGTTACGGAATCCCCAATCACTCCCAGGGGCTGTGCGATGTCCTGCCACTCTGGAGGAATCACCCCTCCAGAGTGTGCTCGCCGGCTGCGAGAGAGTGTGGAAGCATAGTCAACTACCCCTCTCAGTCGTTCCTCGCACGAGAGAGACAAGAGATTCAGAATGTCAACCAGGGGGGCACCCTCCTGGTTAAGAATTGTACATCCTGTTCGAGTCACTGAAGACCCATCCCGACCTGTGATTTCAATGGGGGCTTGTTTCCCAGCCATTGGGTGGAAGAGGCCTTCAGAGGGAATGCGAACACCCAGATCAAATCCTCTCTTTTGAATCTTCTGTTCCAAAACTTTCGTCCATAGAAATGGGGACTGTAGCTCGAACTGCGCTCTCCTTGCCGCCTCTGAGTCTTCTCGTGTGGGTTCGTTGGGATCTCTGAAGGGCGCTGGAGTCTTTGAGACTGGCTGCGAGGAGAATGATGTCTGGTGGATCATCGGCTTGATGTCACTGAAGCTGCTGGAGGCCGAAATTGTCCCTGTAGATGGCTGGGAAGCAAAAGACGTATTCATGGGTAGTGGACCTCGGGAAGGAGGTTGCGCTTGCGCATTTTGACCCGAGAAGCTCCGCGTGAGAAAAGCTTCTTCCTCCCGAACGTCGATACCGGAAGACGCCAGAACATCCGTGAGCTCAGAAGCATCTACAGGACGGTTTGCTGGTGCAGAAGGTGGCCCCATCGTTCCTGGAGCGGCCGATGGAAGAGGAGTGCCGGGATGAGTGACGGGGGTAGAAGGCATGCTGTTCGGTGCACCGTTCATCGGGGGTTGGCCTTGAGGAAGTTGCATGGCGCTGAAGCCTGGTGAGGTATATGGGGACTGCGCTTGCGATGGAGGAATCGGTGACAGGTGCGGCCTTTTAGATGGAAGAGGTGCTGGGCCACCATTGACGGGAGACGCTGCGTGAGGAGACGAAGAGGAGACGGGAGGGGAGAACGGCTGCGTGGAGTACGGCGATGATGGCGGCTGCTGCTGCTGCTGCTGCTGCTGTGGATGCCTAGCTTGCGCCATGGTGAAGAATATCTGAGGCACGATGCGAATAATAGGTGAAAGAGCCTGCGCTCGCGCAGTTCCGGGCGAGGCGAAGGAACGTCACGCGTGGTTATTGAAGTGAGCAACTTGCTCGCACCACCAGACGGCACCAGATGTGACCATCTCAGAAGATCTGCGCAATCATGAAGTCGACACGTAAGATGAATACGGGTTACTCGGGGTGAAAAGGGCGACGATGGTGAAGCAGGAGATGCGGGATGAGCGGGTCAGGGAGCTTTCTCGAGGTTTTGCGGATCGCGCCGTCTGCACGTGACAACGCTCAAGTTCACTTCGTCCTGCGTCGCAGCTTTCATCTCATCGCATTACCTTTTTACTTTCTTGTCGCGGGCATTTCCTCAATTGTGTCGCATGGTATACGACCGGGGCTCTCGGTGTTAACTCAGTGTCAGGCTTCCCAACTGCGCGACGTGGGCTCTGCGCCCTTCGCTCCACAGCCCCGTCGAACTGATCACGGACACGACTGACGTTGGCCTTTGAAACGCCCATACTTGGCTCACGATGGCAGCTAAGCGTAAGGCCTCGGCTATGGGTACGGCTGTCGACGATGAGCCGGTCGACCCGTCTGATGAGCTTGCATTCTACTGCCTGGGTGGGGGAAACGAGGTCGGACGATCATGTCATATCATTCAGTACAAAGGCAAGACGGTTATGGTAAGCCTGATATGACCTGCAATACCACTTTCATTGACACTGGGCTGATTCGCGATCCTCGTAGCTCGACGCAGGAATGCACCCGGCCAAAGAAGGCTTCTCCGCTCTACCGTTCTTTGATGAGTTCGACCTGAGTACGGTAGACGTCTTGCTGATTAGCCAGTACGTGAAATGCTCTATCTCTTCCCCCGATGCGCTTTTTGGATCGACTATAATTGGACTGGAGCACTGGAAGACTCTGCCTGTCTTTGATCCTACTTTCCATGTCCTGCCCCATACTTCTTTGCCTGGATACGAGAAGGCCGATATATTTCGGTCCCTTGTGCTGTCTATCCCATACATTCCTGGAATACTTGACCATGGTCTTCCTGTCACCGTGCTTGTGACAGCAAGCTAATGTTGTGCTCCTATAGTTTTCATGTCGACCATTCCTCAGCTCTTCCCTATGTTCTCAGCAAGACTAATTTCGCCGGCCGGGTTATGATGACCCATGCCACCAAGGTACGCAGCGTATCTTTCTGATCGCACTTGGTGTCTGGCAAGCTAACCCAGCGTCCACTAGGCAATCTACAAATGGCTCATCCAGGACAATGTTCGTGTCAGCAATACCTCCTCTTCATCCGATCAGCGCACCACCCTCTATACCGAGCAAGACCATCTTTCCACACTCCCTTTGATCGAAACGATTGACTTCAACACTACACATACAATCAACGGCATAAAAATTACTCCGTATCCAGCCGGCCATGTATTGGGCGCAGCAATGTTTCTGGTGTCGATTGCTGGACTGAATATCCTATTCACGGGTGACTATTCCCGTGAAGAGGACCGACATTTGATTCCTGCACAGGTTCCCCGAGGCATCAAGATCGATGTCCTGATTACAGAATCCACTTTCGGTATATCCTCAAACCCGCCCCGTCTGGAACGTGAGGCTGCGCTCATGAAATCAATTACCGGTATCTTGAACCGGGGAGGTCGTGCTTTGTTGCCTGTATTCGCCCTCGGCCGAGCCCAGGAACTGCTGCTAATTCTGGAGGAATACTGGGAGCGGCATCCGGAATTACAGAAGATCCCCATCTACTACATCGGTAACATGGCAAGACGATGCATGGTTGTTTACCAGACCTATATTGGAGCAATGAATGACAACATCAAACTCCTCTTCCGGCAACGCATGGCGGAAGCCGAGGCTAGCGGGGACAAGAGTGTGAGTGCCGGCCCATGGGATTTCCGCTTCATCAGAAGTCTACGGAGTCTCGAGAGGTTCGAGGATATCTCCCCTTGTGTGCTCCTGTCCTCGCCCGGTATGTTACAGACCGGCACCAGTCGTGAGCTTCTCGAAAGATGGGCACCGAGCGAACGTAACGGAGTCGTTATAACTGGTTATAGTGTTGAGGGAACCATGGCCAAGCAGCTTCTCAACGAGCCTGATCAGATTCCTGCCATCATGTCCAAGGTTTCTTCAATTCAGGGCAGAGGTCGTGTTCCTGGAGGCAATGAGGAGGATCAGAAAGTCATGATTCCACGTCGCTGTACAGTCGACGAAATCAGTTTTGCTGCACACGTCGATGGTGTCGAAAACCGCAACTTCATCGAAGAGGTTGGCGCGCCAGTCGTGGTATGTACATTGTCGCACTCATTTATTCCGTGACGTCGGCTAATGCATGATAGATCCTTGTGCACGGCGAAAAACACCAGATGATGCGTCTCAAATCAAAGCTTTTGAGTCTTAATGCAGACAAGACCGTCAAGGTTAAGGTGTACACACCTGCAAATTGCGACGAAGTCCGCATCCCATTCAGAAAGGACAAGTTTGCCAAGGTCGTTGGTAAACTCGCACAGCTCGCGCCGCCTTCGGAGGAGGATGACAGCCAGTTGATGGCCGGAGTGCTTGTTCAGAACGGCTTCGACCTGTCTTTGATGGTCCCAGATGACCTTCGTGAATACGCCGGCCTGACAACGACCACTATCACTTGCAGGCAACACCTGACCCTTAGTTCAGCAAGCATGGACTTGATTAGATGGGCTCTCGAGGGTACCTTTGGAGCCATTGAAGAGGTGGGGACAATCACCAAGACCGATACGGAAGAGAAAACCAACGGTGATGCGGACGGATCAAGTACAAAGCAGGAGGCGGCTGATGAAGAAATCCCCATGGAAGAAACACAAACATTCCTTGTGATGGGATGTGTAATACTGCGTTACCACTCACGGACCCGGGAGGTCGAACTCGAGTGGGAGGGCAACATGATGAACGATGGAGTTGCCGATGCTGTCATGGCCGTCCTTCTTACGGTCGAGAGCAGTCCGGCCTCTGTGAAGCGTATGTACTTTATTGAGTTTGCGCTTATTTGACTATTACTAACGACTACTACTTTTTAGAATCCGCCAAAAACAAGCACCATCACCATCACCATGAGGATGACTTTGCTGCTCTTCCCAATCCCCACTCTTATCTGGGGGCTGAAGATCGTCTGACCCGTCTCCTCATGATGCTGGAGGCCCAGTTCGGCACCAGCATTGCCCCCATCGACCGCCCTCGCGTTCCAGCGGACCTCGTCAACGGCAATGCCGACGGAGCCGATAATGTTAATACCGAGGTGAATGAGGAACGGCTAGCTGATATCGAGTCGGCTGAGCTTGATCGTCTTCAAGCCCTGGGAATCCCGGTCCCCGGTCTAGAAATCAGGGTCGACAAACACGTCGCCCGTGTCTGGTTGGAAAACCTGGAAGTCGAGTGCACCAACCCTGTTCTTCGTGATCGCGTGCGTGTTGTCGTTGAAAGAGCGGTTGAGACGGTCGCTGGCCTCTGGGCACCCAGTTCCATGCCGAAAGAGGTGTCGAATGGCACTGCCAAGGGGCAGATGGAAGTTGATGCGGCTGCACAAAAGGTGGCTGCCATTGAAGCCCGGAGCTGATTTCCTTTGGGTCGTTTTAATGTACTATAGTGGCATAGTCTTCCACATGAATGACTCTTTGAACCGGTATTCTTACTGTAACTCGTTTCAAGTTTGTTTTTGTTCTTTCCTTCTCCACAAATATGCAAATAGTAGTCGTCGTCCGGATGATATAGTTTTCAATCACAGTCCTAACTCTGCAAAGACTTCATCCAAAACTCTAGCCATTACCGCCACAATAGTATCGATCTCTTCCTTGGACACAATGTAGGGCGGTGCCAACAATACATGGTCGCCCTTAATACCGTCTACTGTACCTGTGCAGCCGTAGAGCGAGATGGCGTGTTCCGGCTGCAACCCCTTTTCCTGGATCAGGAATGATAGTCGAGTCTGGGGATCAAAAGGTTCTTTTGTAGTTCTGTCCTTGACGAACTCAACCTGCGAGTCGATATCAGTGAACGATCCCGGCAAGATATTTTATTATATACGTACTCCCCAAAACAGCCCCTTGCCTCGAATATCTCCCACGTACGGATGATTTCCAAATTGTTGACGCAGTTGGCTCTCAAGGTAAGCACCCATAGCCCGCACATTGTTAAGCAGCGACTCTTCCTGGATGGTCTTCTGTACAGCCAATGCTGCTGCACAGGAGATTGGATGGCCCTGATATGTCTGCCCGTGTCTAAACACACCCGTACCTTTGTCCATGGTCTGCACGATGGAGTCGCCGATCAATATTCCTGAGACAGGAGCATAACCGCCTCCTAGACCTTTGCCTATGGTTTGAATATCGGGAACCATGTTTTCCTGCTCCCAGGCGTGCAGAGTGCCACAACGACCCATGCCACTCATAATCTCATCCAGGATGAACAATGCACCATGCTTCTCACACACGGCTTTCATGGCGGGGAAATAGCCGGGGACAGCAGGAACACAGCCAAGAGCCTAAATGTATTATCGATGAGTATTTGGTACTCGGAGACTTTGATGAAATGACTTACCGCACCAACTACAGGCTCTGCAATAAATGCGCACACGCTATCGCCTCCCACGCGTTGAAACTCTGCGTCCAACTCTGTAGCAAGACGGGCGACATAGTCTGCATCACACTCGCCATCTTTCTTTCCACGATACGCATAGCAAGGAGACACATGGGAAGTGTTCTTTGCTAGCAATGGCTCGAATGGCTGTCTCCGAAGAACATGTCCGCCGGCACCGAGAGCACCGAGAGTGGTACCATGGTAAGAGGGCAGACGAGCGATGAACCTGGTACGTTGAGGTTGAGGAGTTGGCAGTTCGAGGAAGTATTGGCGAGCCAACTTGAGAGCACCTTCAATGGCCTCGGAGCCTGAGCATGGACGTTTTGTTAGCGAACTGGAAAATGAATATCTGCCGCCGCGGGTATATAGCTCCAACTCACCTGAGCTGACTATAAATAACTTCGACATTTTACCACCAGTTGACTCAGTCAGGAACTGAGCCAGGTCTTCAGAGACCTGGGTTCCAAAGAAAGCTGAATGGCAATATGATAGCTGATCAATTTGATCCTTGATCATCTGATTGATCTTTTCATTGCCATGCCCTAAGCATGAGACTGCGGCGCCGCCGGTCGAGTCAAGAAATTTCGTGCCATCCTCAAGAGTTATGTAGCATCCCTTGCCGCCCACAGCCTTCTTGGGAATGAAACGGGTATCTCGGTGCAGCACAGCGCTGGACATATTGGAAACTCTCGAGGTCATGTTAATATGGGGGGATTGCTCAGGAAGTTATTACGTACCTGGGTATATATCGGTGTATAAAGTACTAATTATTCCGAGCGTATCAAGAAAGATGTGGTCAAAGATGTTAAACTAGACAACGCCTCCTGTTATACTTCTGAATCTCGCGTACCCGAGGCAATTCATGCGGGGCATAAGTGAGTTCGGCATGCCGAGCGGGGAGAAGCCGATACGGTAATGTGTTTCAGTGCCGGGCTTGGACCGTCCATTATGATTGAAGGACGGGTAAAGATGCATCTGATGTGGGGACACGCTCTTGGGCATTCCTATCTTGGTTGCTAGGGCGTTTGGGGCGCTCCTGTGGGATCCATGGAAGACGGGATAACACATGGCATTGGCTCAACTACGTTTCTATAGACAAAACACGAGGGAGGGAGTTTGGAAAGCTTTAATAGGACACTTAGCTAACATAGTTGGGAGGGGAACCCAAATTGTTTCATTGGTTGAGCGTAATGCGGTATGGCTGGAGCATCTTGTACAATTTCATAGGGATATTCATGGTAAACAGGTCTATCAAAAGTTGAATTGATGGCAAGGATTATAAGTTCTGTCAAGAAATAGTTGTTCGATGCCAAACTTGATACTGCCGTGTTCGCAGTCTTAACTGTGGCGGCAACTGGCGAGCCCCAACTCCGCCCGCACAGAAGCAAAGGCCACACCCGCATTTCTTCCTCCGCCAACTCCATCGCGCACTTCACCTCCAATTCACGTCATGTCGCACCACACCCAAATTGAGGAGCTGTCTGACTCCGATCCTGAGGAGGTTGCACCCTACGATGACACCCCGCTTGCTGGAAACACTATCATCGCGCCTGCATCGGTTCCTGCGTCGGTTCCTGCATCGGCTCCCCATCCATCGAACCCTCCTCCCATGGCTCAGGCTCCAATGCCTGAGCCGCAGCGCGAAATTCCCAAACACTACCAATGCCTCTACCCTGTCTACTTTGACAAGACCCGTTCTCGCGCAGATGGTCGCAAGGTCGGCGCTGAGTTGGCAGTGGAGAATCCGCTTGCTCGTGACATTGTGGACGCCGTGCAGCTGCTGGGATTGAAGGCGGGCTTGGAGCCGGAGAAGCTACACCCCAAGGACTGGGCAAATCCCGGACGTGTGCGCGTGTTGCTCAAGGATGAGAACGGGAAATTGATGAACTCAAGGATCAAGAATAGTAAGTTGTCGAACCTTTGTCCACTGGCCTGCGAAGTGTCACCACCGAGGGGAACTCTAAACATATTTTCTCTTTCATTAAACACAGCTAACCTCATCTGTCTACAGAACATCACCTCTACATTCTCGTTGCGGAATACTTGAAAGCCCATCCCACCACCGAGCAATCGCCGTACCGGTTACAAATCCGTGGACTCCCCATGCCTGAAAAGCTTCCCGATGCTCCTCCTGCCCCACGCGGTTGGAAGATTGGCAAGATTTTGCCCATCCACTCGCCAGCCTACAGCGGCGGCGGTGTCAGCGACAACCCATTCAAAGAGGCTATGGCTGAAATGCAGAACATGGGAGGAATGCCCGGGATGCCCCAGATTCCCGGTATGCCTGGCATGCCGGGAATGGGAGGCGAAGCCTCCGGAGCAGGCACGGAAAAGAAAAAGAAGGATAAGAAGAAGGGCAAATGATTGGACGGCTTATGTTCTTTTCCATTTGATCTTCCACTTGCATTGCACGGCGATGGGCGTTATTTGCTTCTGACACAATAGAGGATATGCGGTTCCTTGATACCTGCCCGGGGACTGGATGCGGATACCACATCTAGGGCGCTCACTGAACTCATGTACAAACCCTAAACCACATTCTGCACATTATAGTATGACGAACGTCGTGCAACAAGATTCCCCAATTCCCGTCCGGAGATGACCCGCGACATCTTTGTGATTCATCCAGACCTGCTAAGCCCCTTGTGGATATTGGATGCCGAGTTCCGAGGTCTATATCTGCAGGTAGCGGGTATCATCCGTTGATTTGCTCTCTTGTTCAGTCAGATATAACGTGTCGCGGCATTATAATCACTCAAATCTTGCCATTAGTCGCACCCTTGTCGTTCGGAGAGCCTCCGTTGCGATATTGCCAGAGACGACTGAAATCTTTGATGCGAAGAGTGTCTCGTTGATTGTTTGACTCATATGCCTGGCTCGATCGGTTGTTGATGTTAGGTAGAGGGGATAATGTCTCCTCGCGATCGTCTGACTCTGAGTCGTTGCCGTTCATTGTCTTCTCTGAAGCCGTGTCTGTGCTGATCTCTACTTTCATGTCCATGAAAGCATTTGACTCTAGAACCCTCATATCAGGACCAAGAGTAAACATGGTGTCTAGATAGTGTTGATTCAGTATATGGCCTGAACCCGGACGGACAAAGAGCCGACCCATATAGCGATTTGGAATACTGGCAAATCGTAGGACCCCCAGCCAAGCGACAGGGTCGGCCTCATTGGCGTAATGCTCAATGTATCCCACAGACCGGTTGGCTCGTCGGTGAATACCTGAGCATTCATGGGGGTTGTGTTTCCACGTATGCCGCGGATTGTTGAAGTGGTTAGCAGCATTCCCAAATGTATAAACTTCCAATTGTCCAAGAAGGTCCTGTGGCATCTCGTCCAATAGCCAATCGATAATCAAGCTACCCTCGATACCTCCCTGGCTGTGAAGTATGAGGACAACCTTCTCGCATGCAGGATTCAACATTGCCTTTTTGATCAGTACGTAGGCGCTTCGCACGTCCCCAGTGGCGTAGCCAAGGTCGCGCTGGATCAAACACTCGATCAGGTCAAAAGTTAAGCCAGTACTAGAACAATTAGACTACACCCGGACATCCACGGGGTTATATGTAACATACGTGCGGTTGTGGATCCCGGTGATTTTCCGTCCAAAGGTGTAGGACAGCTGGTCGACACTGTTTTGCACCCAATAATAACTGTGTGATACCATAGTTAGTCAGAGAGCACCAGCATTTCCAGACGCCCACACTCACCCCCCTGCTACCCCATTTATGAAGAACCACCGCTCCCGCTCGTGACCAGGCTGCTCATCTACCGGTACTTGTGACACCAAGACCCGCCGAAAGCCGTTCAACACCAGCATGCAAATCCCATAATTTAGGGTCAAAGTGACCGCGGCGTATACAATGATCCACAGCGCGGGGATCGTGAATATAATGGCAAGCGGGACCGACAGGAGAAAAAGAAGTTGGCTGACGATGAGGAACGCCTGGGTGACCACCGACACTGCATTTGGAAAGGACGGATGGAGCTCATCGAGTGCCCCTGTTCGTCCGAGGCGAAGAGGTAGAACGATGTCCGGGAGCGCCCATGAAATCCGAAAGACCAGGCAAAGGTCGTCCAAGATCAGCTTAAGCGGTGATGCGGTATATGGTAAGGGAGTCGCATTTGTGTCTCGCCTAGTAAGACAAACTTGGGACGGCATGATGAATCTGACTCTTACCACAGAGTGTCACCAAGTTAGAAACTTGAAACTTGGAAGAAGAAAACAAAGGAGGCAACTACGATTTGCACCTGTCATGTGATGGTTGTGATTTTGAATTCGACGTATTCCTCTCATCTACTCAACTACATTCATCTCAACTTCATGTCCGCCATGTTCGAGTCTGTCGACTATGGACCAGTCATCGTCTGTCGAGGTGATGAACAGGCCAACGAACTCGATGCAGCCCGAACAAGCACTGCTACAATATCGCGCCACTACCAAGTTTGGGGTAAACAGCTCCCCGAGAGTGAACATCTCTTCCGCGTTGGTGTCTTTGGCAAGAATCGGGTAGCACGCAAAGCAATGGAGCGCAATACACGTATCGGAGACATTGGTTATGTGATCAGATCACCACACGAGGTGGCATTCAAACCATATCTCCAATCCCTATCAAATGTGACTATCTATTCGAAGACCATCCAGCAGTCTGACAGCAATACCGACATTTACTGCTGCTTCGGACAGAGATTGATGAATGCTGTGCAGGATGGATTCGGATTTCTACGTTTCTGGTTCTGGTCCCTGAGACTGAGCTAATGATAGGCTGCATCCCCTTCTTTAGGTTTGTGATGTAAAGGAGATGTTGCGAATGGCCATTGTCGAGTAAACGATAAATAACACAGCTGACAACTCAATGATATGGTGGTCAAGGACAAAGAGTCTTAGAAATATCAACAAAGACTCGACCCTGTCTCCAGTCACAGTGTGCTTTGTGGCCAAGGACAAAGTAAACAAAGCACGGTGTTACAATCCAGCATGAACGATGATGAGACCGCAGGACGCACTACTTTGATCCGGTCAATAAAGGCTGAAAGGGTGCAAGACAGGATTCCAGAGAAAAGGTATAAGAACTCCTTCCATCCCTAAGCTGGCACTATCGTGAAAAGAGCCGTCATTCCGAAAACATATACACATTGGAGATATCAAACTAATACTCTACTCCAAATATCAGAGCTCAAAATCATGGATCCTAACTCAGTTCCTCAACGGTTTACCGTGGAGGCTAAACCCCAATCTACAGCCCGTGAGACCTACCCTCCGCTAGTGGGAAAACTGAGCAGGACAGAGGTGAGGATGCTAACGCAGATACTGCATCTAGACAATACAGGCTCTTCTTCTCACCATGTCCCGCTTATTGAACAGCTCATCCAGTCTCTGCCAAAGTCTTTGCGTCGCCCGAAGCCTCTTTCCCTGGGTCGGATCAGGTCATCAGGACTTTGTGACGTGCACAAAGGGTTGAACGCAGACTTGATGAAGGACCTTCTTTCCCTAGTCCAGGCCGAGGTCACGAGGAACTTTCGGCAGCTCGACGAATACCCCAACCTTATCCAACCCAGCGAGGCAGACATTCTAGCCAAGTTGCGAGCGTTACGGGGTATTTGGACCAAGCCGAGTGACAGTCCGGTGGTTCCCAAGGCCTTGTCATACCAGATCAACGGATGTCCAGCATGCATGCTGGCACGCATCGCGGCAGATGGTGAGACGATCCGGAATTTGCGCGTTATTTTGCAGAGCCGGACTCGCACACGGAAGAAGCATCGAGCACCTACTCTCATGGTATTCGTTGACGAATGCGTCCGCCAGTTCGGCGGTGATGAAGCGGACGAACTCTTTGGAACCGCCAGCAATCTGGCATTTCAAATGAAAGCCACTCGAAAAGCCTGCGTCAAGGCTTGGTACCGCGATAATAAACATCCACATTCGCGTCATCATAAGCGGAGGAAGCGCCGTCGGACCGGAAAAGTTGAGTCTGATGGTTCGACTGAGAGAACTTCCCGTCGTCCTCATATTCCTTCCATTGCTGCGATCCCCGAGGACAACGTCGATGTCCAACGCCAGAGCAGGAGCGTACCTGTATCTGACAGCAGCCAGGAATACCTTCAATACAGTTCACGTTCGCTCAGGGCCGATGGCAGCACAGCATCCATTCACTCATGGCGGAAAGTTGAGAGGGAGCTCAGTATGATCAAGCCTTGCAGGCAGATTGCAAACAAAAACCCTCATTCCCAATCAACTTCCACTCCGGTTCCAGAGGCAAGAGTGGCACCTCTTCGGTTCAGCAAGCTGGAATCTCCATCTCGAGTGAAAGGCAGCGATACTCAGGTTCGGCAGTGCTACGAATTTCGTGAAGACGACTCATTCTTGGATTATTCCAGCAGTGACTATGCCTACTGGACGGATGTCTCCATAGACTCGGATGACGATGCTCCAGACAAGACCCAGCCTCGCCCTCCATTTCAGTCCGATGCGTCCAGAAAGCAGCCAGCGGCTGCAACGACGACTTGGAGCTTGGTGTGCGGTCAAGGGAACATGATCTGACGTACTTTCACTTCACGAATGGTTGGGTTTGAAGAAAAGAAGTTGCACATTGTTATTGTGTAAATGACATCGGATTGTAAACTGTAACTGATGGACACTGAGCTTGTAAGATAGACATTATCGACACTAAATCCCGGTGAATGGTAGAGAAAACCATGTACAAATAATTGGCTGGCAGTCTCATATTATTAATACAGTGGGATTAGAAACCCCAGATATGAAATAAACAATGCAAGTCTCGAGGAGTTGGCCAGCAGCTCCGAGGACCGACAAAAACGATGCAAAGAAGAATGATCACATATTCAGATTTCATCACGGCTTCAGTTGTGTAGAACGCTTCCCGAGACACCGTGGCTGGGTCCCTTCAAACTGTCCACAGTCTTCCGACGCAGGCGTGTCCGTGTCGCCGGATCCTCGGACAAAACAACCACGGGTTCGTGCTCACGTTCCTCGGCGGGCGCCGCCGACCCCTCCGCAGCTCGGGCAGCATCCGCATCGACCTGCTTCTGGGCGCTCTCACGAGCCCGTTCGTAACGAAGCTTGACCTCGCCATTCCACCGAGTGCCGAGCAGGCGATCCCAGAAGATGAAGAAGGGCTGTGAGAAGTTGGTCTTGATGCCCCAACTCTGGTGGTGGATGTCGTGATAGGCGGCATTATTCGAGGTGAAGTGCTGCAGAGGGTCCCAAGGGAACGCGTAGCCGCAGTGGTCGTCAACAGTCTTAATGGTCGAAAAGGTGAAGAACCACATGGCTTGGCGGCTGTTCATGCCAGAAACCAAGTATCCAATGCCGGTACCGGCAGTATCCAACAGGAATCCCTCGACGGGGTGGTTGTAGAGGGCACCAAAGGCGTAGGGAACGTAGAGACGGTGGTGGCGAGAGTGGAAGGTCACTAGAAAAGGTCAGATGCAGGAACGGCAGTGGATAGACTCATCTCAACTTACCATAGAGCCAACGGTTCAGATGCATGGCGCGGTGCAGGAAATACTGCCAAGTGTCGACGATAGAGATGGCGATCATAAACTGCAGGCCGGGGACCAAGTACCAGTAGATGAAACCGGCCAAAGATAACTCCCAGCTCGTAAAGGCCGGAGCCGAGACTTTGGCGCCACTGTCAAGAATCACCGACTGCATCACGCCCGGATACGATCCTCCGGCCAGAGCTCCGGCCAGCACGGTGTGTCCGTTCTGCGACACTGATTTGGCCAGGCCAGCGGCATCCACTCCGACGAGAGCCAACGCGGGGGGGATGGCCTTCTGCAGAAACCGGATTCGCTGTGCCCAGACGGCAACATCGTACTCTTCCCGCCCAACGGTCTCCACCGGATCGAAATATGCAAAGGCTACACCAGCCAAAGTCTGGATCACCTGTTGCAAGACCACATCGCGCACGACTTCCCAGCGGGTCACACGGTTTCGCTTCGACAATTCGGCAGGAGTGTGCAGGCGGTATTGTTCGAAATAGTTGTTCACATCCATGTAATGGTAGATCATCGACATGGCCCAGTAGGCGACAATGGGCAGGATGAGGGCGACATAGTTATCGGGTACGGGCGGGAAGAGCGGTTCGCGGACCGTCTCGGTGTAGCTTGGCAAGGGAGGAAGATCGAAGATGGCGGAAGCGTTGGCCATGATGAAGGAGGGGGTGGAATGACGTTGAAAGAGATACAAAGGATACAAGGAAACCAGGAATGGTATGGGCCTCGGAGTATTCAACTGAGTTTTGGCGGAGGAAAAGAGAGGCAGTCAGCAACTACCCACTTTGCAGGGAGTCGGAAGCTGACGGGTAAGAGCGATGCAAGCCGCTCAAGACCAAGAAAGGTGATAAGAATATATAGTGAGAAAGGAGGGGAAGGGAAGAAAGATTAGAAAGATAAAAGAAAGATTGAAGATCAGGAGGCGACGGATTCGAGTGGCGCGAGTTCGGATGCGGTGGTTTCTGTGACCGTGTTATTACCGTAATGATGGTGATCGTGTTGATGATTGGTTGTAAGGAAGGGACGAGTGGTAACTTACCGTACTTGGATAGTATCGACCTGGCATCAAAGGATTCTTTGTTGACTACGAAGTGAGTTTGATATGGAGGAGAGGATTGGAGCCATCATCATGTATACTATTGTGATACATACTACCATAGGAACTGCCGCCAAGTCAGAACTGTTTGGACTTCTTGGCGATGCACCTACACAGCGATTGGATGCCTTTTTTGGATCTCACAGAGGCGTGCGGGTATATACCAAACTTTCAAAGCGACTCTCCAGCATTATACAAAACCACCTTGAAGAAGACGCTCGTCGACGTGTTCCAATCTCAAGGTTCTAGATGTGGGTCGACATGGTCGTCAATGCGGGGTTTGATCTTCATCAAGGGATTTTCTACCAAACAGAGTGAGCAGTATACTAGGAAATATCTACGGATGATAGTATAGGTTGCCTATCTATGCATTTCAGTTTAACCCTATTTATACTTATAACCCTTTCGAGATTTGAACCAAGGATGGCTGAGTCAGCGGGCCAGATCTAAGTTAGTATGGTGCAAACATTGCAAAACTCCCCCACCAAGTGCCACTCAAAAAAAAAAACTTCTTTTTCCCCTCCTTTTTTTGTTTTTCTTTTCCTCTCCTCCGACCCGTTTTGCTCTTCCTCAAAGACACCTTTCTTTAAAAACCGCCACCATGATTATCTACGAGGTAGGTGCCTCTACCCAGCGCATGGTTGCATCCCGTCATGTGGGAATTGCCGGCTGATCGTCACAGGACATTATCTCCGGAGACGAGGTTCTCTCCGACACCTTCAACATCAAGCCCGCCGCTGACTGCCCCATCCTCTGGGAGACCGACTGCCGCAAGTACCTCAAGAGGGCCAACGAGGACTTCGAGCTCGAGGGTGCCAACCCCTCCGCTGAGGAGGGTGGCGACGAAGGTGGTGAGGGTGAGGCCGTTATGGTCCACGACATTGAGGACCAGTTCCGTCTGGTTTGGCTCAAGACCGAGGAGGGCCTCAAGCCTTCCAAGGAGGCCTTCAAGGGCCACCTGAAATGTATGTTCCGTCCCATTTCTTTGCAACGCCAGCCATTCAACTAATGCGTTTCCCCATCAGCCTACCTCAAGAAGGTTATGAAGAAGCTCGAGGAGAACAAAGCTCCCGCCGAGACCATTGAAGAGTTCAAGAAGGGCGCTCCCGCTGCCATGAAGAAGCTCATTGCCAACTACGACAACTACGATGTCATGATGGGCCAGTCCATGGATGGCGATGCCATGTATGTTCCCAATAATATCCACTGATATGTCCCTTCGGCGCTAACTCATCCTAGGCACGTCCTGATTGATTTCCGTGAGGACGGTGTCACCCCCTACGCCACCGTCTGGAAGCATGGCTTGAAGGAGAACAAGGTCTAAGGATTTGATCTTTACGGCGATCCCAAAAATGCACTTGACATGAAGAAAGCAAGCTATGAAGAAACGCGAACCCTCTGCATCCATACCTAGATTGGACGCTGGAATTAGCCTCTGCATCCCGCCGAGCTTTGGTCTGTTCTGGCTCTATATTTCGCATCTTCGTACAATAATTGGTCGATCCGTCTGATCGTCAAGAGTTTACGCCTCATGAATCGATATACTGTTACGTCTTCATTTATACCTTTTTACGTAGACGTGTAGGGGCTATATTGCATATTACTGATTCCAAGGTCGCGATATTCCTGGATCTTATCATGAAAGGAAGTTGAAATGTCGTCGTTCCAGAGCGTCTTGCTGGTGTGGTATATACAATTCAGGGCCTTCATACACCAATTATGTACCGAGAATACCTATATTACAGTGGCATTATTTCCAAGATGGGCCAAATTGATTATCAGGAATAACCAGTCCAGTTACCCGAGGAAGGCCCTTCCGGGTTGACCGAGCCCGGGTCAGTCCAGGCAGGTGGTAGACCAACATCACCTGGTGTGGTTACGGTGGGAAGCCCATTGGCCCCAAAACCGTCGGTGGTATTCGTGTCTCCAGATTGGACTCCGAAGTTGAACTCCAGCCCCGAAACAGGATCTAGTTCCATCAACTCATCGGCGACAGGGAGATGTTGTCCAAACACCGCATCCCACTGATCCCAGTCGAAGGTGAGGTTAGGATCCACCATGGAGGGCGGGGTGGGGACTCCCGTAGGCGGAACAGGCGATGTTGGGTCCATAGAAGGCATCGTATAGGTATCGTCGGGGATGGCTTGGGGAGGGGGGACGGGAATTATCGAAGGCGCTGTGGGGGAGTGGGTCGGAGGAGGGCTGGCCAAAGCGATTGTCACCGGCGACGTTGCCATAGCAGACTGAGCAGCCTTATTATCATTTCCTGGCATGGTGACAGCTGCCGGTATGGCTGCATGAGAAGCCTCTGCTGGAGTCGGAGGAGGCAGTTGGTGGGAGTTTCGAAGAGGACTGGGTTTGAGTGAAGCTGATGAGGAAGCGGGATTCAAAAGTGAATGAGACCGAGTAATGTTGTAAAAGGTCTTGTTGAAATCGGACAATTGCCGATCCGGAGCAGCAGGTTGGCGTGACGTGGCGGGGGGAAGACTATGCGGCTCTCCCGCTGCGATGCCGGCTTGGATTTGGTCCTGTTCAGTCCAGAGCATATGCGGGTTAAGACCGGCCTTCTGCCAGGCCTTTTGACGGAGACGGCGGATCATATCCCAGGCCTCACGCCCGCCATCCTTCAGTGGCCGTTGCGTAGAGACACCGTCTTCACCCCCCACAACACCTCCATCCGGTCCAGATAGAGCTAGGATCCGATCGATAAACGCGCGAGACTTTGGAGCTTCTGGGCTATACGGTCGTTCGTACAGATCGATAAGCATGATCCTGTTGACAGTTAGTTAGATTCACCGGAGGTATCAAATTGTTAATTCACGGACATTGTTGCATGCATCGGCTGGTGGTTGCTGGGAGAAGGTCAGCGAAAACTCCCACGTTGAGTGAGACCTGGATGGCTTACCCAGGCCAGCTCCATTGGAAAGGCTGGAAGTCAGGGTCTGTCGCGAGCTGAATGAACTTTTCCATAAATCCATGGCAGTGACGAAGTGCGCTTACGTCTTGTTAGAAGACCCCTTTTGAGGACGAACTTTAGTCACTCACCTCTGTCGTGCGGCCGGCCAAACACGACTGCGCGCGTTCTTGAGGAAAGGTTGGTAAGCGACACAGAATGCCTAAGATGACATGTTAATGGCAAGAGACGGCGCTGTGTCGAGTCTGATCCGACAAACCTTGTCAATATATAGCGACAGAATTATCCGAGCCCATTTGTGGAATGAAGCATGGACTGGGGAGTGGTATTGCTCCGGACAGCCATTGATACCTTCACCAGGGGGATCGGACTCGATGGACATAGCCTCGGCTGGAGACTTGGACACGGACAAGGCGCGACCGGAAGACACTGAAGCATTATCGGTCGCCTTGGCCTCGGGGACCCTATCGACTATCGAGTTCAACTTAAGCTGAAGGTCGAGAAGAATTGCCCGGAGTTCTTCCATGTCTCTGCGAGTCACTGGCTTTGTGCCCAACTGAATCTTCAGAATTTGGCGAACAGCGCCTACTCGAAGTGGTTAGCACTGGTCTTTGCATGACGGCAAAACAGTACTCACGCGCCATGGTGTATTTGCCTCTGGCATTCAGGTAAAACACATTCACCATTGATGAACCCCCACCGAGAGATGGATCGTCGGGGTTGTCCGGGAGTCGCCGCTTGGCGGCTAGAAGCTGCTCATATCGCTCAGCTTCTGGAGTACCGAGCAACGTATCCTTAACTTCACTCGTTTCGCGGACATCCCAGTAGTTCTCGTCGCTAACCAATGGAGGTAGTCCACTTGACATCGCAACCACGCCATCCATGTGTATAATATGCCACCATAATCGGCGCCGATATTCTGCCTCGCAGGGCTCAATCCCAAATTTGGCAGGGTCGCGATGTAGACCCATGGTTTGGGCTACTCTCATTGCAAGGCTGATGAACAAGCTGCTAGTTAGAGGCTCTTCCTCTTTAGATAAAATCGTCTGCACAATGAGATATGCTGCTAGTCCCTGAAGAGAGGGGCTTCGAGGAAAGGAAATTTTCGTTAACCAGCGAGTTACTTCCTCGCTATACATGGTTGATAGCGCCACTCGGGATGGCGCATTGAACTCGGCCTTGATCGTTCGGATCGAGATCGTGACAGAGCCGCCGTACCAAATGGCGTACAAAAGAGGTAGAAAGGTGGGATTCGGACATGGCTCTCCGGAGTAGCTGCTATAGTCGTACCAATCCCAGAAGGCATTGTAAAGCTTCAGAACAGTCGGTGGATGAATAACTGGACTAATAGCATGGACACCAGACATGTAGCCCTTATACAGAATGTGGCTCTGGCGCCTGGAGGGAACATGCTCGAGCATCTCTGGCTCGACAACTTTCTCATTCACGGACGGGGAGTCACCGGAAGGAAAGATGATAGATTGCTGGAAGGAGCCGCGCGGGGATCGTGAGGAAGGCGAATATGTAGAGCTATCAATCGACTGCTTCCACGGTCGTCGGCCGTTGGTGGGAATATCATCCTCGTTAATATCATCCGGAGCTTGTTGTTCATGCGACCGATTCTGATCTCTCAACAACTGGTTAAGATCATTAATCTTCGTAGCACGTTAGAAATGTTTGCCGCGAGCAAGACAAGAAAGGCATCGGCATACCTCATGGGAAATATAAGCCCAGTATGTCGTTCCCACGTATCTCGATCTCCCGCCGTCCTCCAGACTCAGATGCCCGAGGTTCAGACTCCCAACAGGATCAACCAAGTCCGTTGCTTGACCAGATGGAATAGGAAACTCGTCACCGCTAGACTCTGCAACAGCGCGACGTGGACTGGACAGCCGCGAAGAGACAGGTGTCTCTTTCCGACCATTGTTCTGTCGCAATTCATCAATGAGGGCTGACTCCATGCCAGCATTAAAAGTGGCCGACTGCTTTTCTGCCGCTTCAAGAGCCTGGCTGGTCCCGCCGAGTTGTTCGATCATCGACATTAGCTTGTCCAGCCGAGCCTCGATGGCTCGGGGATCTGATTTTGGGTCTGGCGATGTCTCGGCCTGTCTCAAATGCCCATAAACTGATTGCAGTTCATCTACGTCGTCCTCCCATGTTCGCGGGGTTTCCCTCCTTCGCTTTACTCCTTGCCCGCTTCGAGAAGGACCTTCGTGCTCGTCCTCTCGCTTTTGCGAGGACACATCGAACACACATTCGGCTCCGGTCTTCGCGCAGTTCCCGCAGACTGGGTGTACCTATGGATATGAGAGTCAGCGATGGGGTATCAATATCTACACAAGAGATATGGTCCATACCTTGTCACACTTCACTTTTCGCCGGCGACATGTGTGGCAACTGTAGCTCGCCCGATTCCGAGTAATCTGACGCCCTCCGATGGGGCCACGCGACGAGGCACCCCTAGAGGAAGGGCCCGACATTGGCTGGACGTTGGGAGGACTGAGGTCCATAGTCCTGCCGAAAGTATGTTGAGAGCGGAGGGCAGTGAAATGCAGAATGCAAAATGCGGATGGTTGATTATTGCGGGGAACCAACTGGCCGGCACCGGAGCCAATGACGCATGCACGTTACAATGCTAAGCACCGACAATGTGTAACGTAATTGGCTCGATCGTCCCCATTATGTATCACGTGCTTTTCCTGAACATCCAATGCTTAGTCACCATATTCTCCAGGCCCAAAACCTTGCCACGGGACTTTATTAACCCGTGCAGCGCTCCAATAACGAAAGGCCGTGTTGCCCCACAGATGAGGCCTGTGCTCCGGCACTTAATATAGGGGGTGGGCCTATAATTCTCTGTTTGCATGAGGTATATGGGTACAATCTTGGACCGAATCATAGCGATTGCAGCAGGTAATGCATCTAGTTACTATGAGCGGATTACTTCGTAATAGTTGACTGAATTCATGCGATCTGGTATTCCAGGCTTTTTTAAATAGAGCCTATAGAATGAAATGTGTAGAAAGGATCGATGTATTTGAATCTTCTCAGCATCAGGGATCACGCAGGGGGGATCTGCTGTTTATCAAGCGGCCACTTTGAGATGACCGTCTCATCTCCAGTTAGAGTGAACGATAGGACTGCCGATCGCTCATTATTCAAGGCCAGCTCGTATTTCCCAGGGTAGATAATTCGGTTGCCCTGTGAATCCGTACGGGCAACATCACCCAAGGAGACCGGGATAGTCATTTCCTGGGTGGTGTGAGGCTTCAAAGAGCCAAGGCGATCAAAGCCAACCAGCCACTTGTTGGGGAGAGGCTCCGGCCCAGCAGTAGTGTTGACAAACAGCATGGCCGTGTAGTCTGAGAGGACGCTTCCCGTGTTTTTGACAGAAACGGTGAAGTTCAAGAAGGGGACACGTTCCACTACATTGTAACCATCGTGAGATTGCGACAGAAGATCAACAATATCAAAAGAGGCTCCATTGCCCAAGCTCTCTGAGCATGCAAGGGAGGTCTTGAAAGCTGTGTAGAACAAGCCATGGCCAAACTCGAAAACTGGCTTTCCGGTATACCAGATGTAGGTCTGACCCGGGTTATCCCCGCTGGGACGCAGACTCATATCCGTGGCCGGGAACTGCATCGCATACTCTGCCGGGTATTGAGTCACCGTCAACCGACCAGCCGGAGCGCGTTTGCCGGTGATGATATCCAAGAGAGCCTGTCCGCCTGACTGGCCGGGATACCCACCCCAAACGAGAGCGTTGACATTCTTGTTGGCCTTGAGGGACGAGGAGTCGACCTGACCACCACCCATTTGCAGTACAATCAGTGGCTTGCCCAGTTCACTCAGCTGCTTGATGAGCTGGAGCTGGTTACCGGGCCACGTAATATTGGAGCGGTCCACGCCCTCTGCTTCGATAGTGTTATCGATACCCCCCGCAAAAATGATGGCATCAGACTTTTTGGCAGCAGAGACGGCATCAGCAAAACCAGCGGTGGTATCGGATGAGATATTAGTGCCGAGAGCATAGTTGACCTCAAGGTTCAAGGCCTGAAGGGCCGCCAAAGGACTGATCAGGTAGGGAGCATCGCCATAGTAATTGCCTTGCATCTGCTCAGTAGCATTGCCCCAAGGTCCAACCAATGCGACACGGCCAATGTGCTTGGACAGCGGCAGGGTGCCATCATTCTTGAGCAAAACAATACCCTCCACGGCCGCCTCATATGAGATGTTCCATGCATCGGTAGAGACGACATCAGACCAATCAAGGTTGCGATATTTGCTGTGGTTGCCATCAAAGTAACCCAGACTCACAAGGTTGGAGTAAAGCCTGACGACTCCGCGCTCGATCTCGCTCCGGGAGATCTCGCCGTGGAAGAAGGACTCATTCAGGTAGTACTGATAAGATGTTCCGCAGTCAATGTCTGTTCCAGCGCGCATAGAGTCAGCGGCCGCACTGGAAACATTCGTCGCATACTCGTGCGGATTGAACACATTGTAGACTGCGTCGCAGTCTGATGAGACATACCCATCATCCACAAAGTCCCATGTGTCGCGGAGCAGGGTCTGAAGGAAGAATGAGTTGACTGAGCTTGGCACGCCGTTGACAGCATTGTACGATGACATGACGCTGTGCACACGAGCATCACGGACGGCGGTAAGGAACTGAGAAGTGAAGTACTCCGCCAGATCCTGCTGGGTTATGTTCATGTCGTTGCCCAGGCGGGAGTGGTTACCCCAGTTCTCGATATCATAACCAGCAAAGTGCTTTGCGGTGGCCACAAGCTTCAGATGCTCCGGATCAACTCCACCTTGTATACCGGTGATGTAGTCGTAGGCGTAAGTAGCACACAGGCAGTAGGCGTCCTCACCGGGGGTCTCCTGTCCGCGACCCCATACCGGGTGGCGGAAGGCATTGATGTTTGGCGCATAGACGTCCAGACCATATCGACCAACGTTGTTAAATGCACGCCCCTGGGTTGAGATAATGCTACCAATCTGGTTGATTAGGGTGCGGTTGAGGGCAGCCATGGAGAGAATTGGTGAAGGGAACGAGGTGGCCCAACCGTAGTCGCCAGAATCGGAGAAGTTGGCACGGTCCAATCCATGAAGAGCTTCACTCCAAACTTGATATGGTGGTAGGCCCAGTCGAGAAATCGCCGGAATATTGTTTCCGGTGCTGTTTACGAGCTCTTCGAGTGTAAACATCGAAACCAGGGCCACCGCACGGTCATGGGAACTCTTCGAGGTGTCGCACACCACGCTGTCCTTTAATGGGCCATTGACACAGTCGGGAAAAGAAAGATCAATGGTTGCGAGTGTCTGAGCATCGAGATCAGGTTGAGGGTTGGTCGAGTAGTCCCTGTAAGTGGTGTTGGCTTGGGCCAACGCGGTCGGCACCAAAGCCGCCAGCAATAACAATGCAGCAGACATAGTTGGGATCAGACTTGGAATCTTCCATAATCACTTCTTCCCTCAATTTATATTCTCTATATTCTCTCCCCCTTCTCACGGCTACACTCCGGCTATGAATTAAAGCGCCAAATTCCGGGGAATCAACGGATTCTCCACATCAGCTCCAAACTCGGAAAGTCCCGCAGTCGATCCGGATGCTTTGCCTGCACTTTTCACGAGATTTTCCGGAGTTTGTTGCAACTCTACAGTTTAGCCTGAATCCTGCGATGACGGCGTGAAATCGTTCGGGAGAATATTCAAGGTTCCAAGGTTCAGTGGAAACACGATGTTTACATTTAGCACCAACTCCATGTAGTGTGTGTTTTCAGTACTTCAAGGAAGATCTGAATAGCGTTTCGGCAAATTCGTAATTCAGTAAGCCAATAAATTCAGGCTGAACTCCGCACACTACTCTCTTGTCCTACGTTTGCTTTCTCTAGTACATTCATTTCCTTACGACCCCTCTCATGCAGCCAAGATTCTCCACTGCGGAGGCCCTTTCCCACAGTTTACCGAATACAGACATTGTCAGCTTGATTCATAGATCTGGATAATTAGGGTCCCGGGATATGCTTCTTTGCTCCTTTATTGCCTATGGCTCTTTTGCCGGTACATATTGGGATATTCTCAACCCCATTCAGTCTTGATGCGCGGTTAAAACAAGTATTTTGTCTTCCAATCGACGTACAAGTTTGTTTCTCTCGAGTACCTCGAGACTAATATACCACCATTAATATGCAATCTTAAAGACCCAGGCGTATTGGTCTGCAGCTGCAACATCTTTGCTGACAAACAAAGTCACGGAGCCATTCCTAGACTCCCTGCTCGGCACCACTGTGCCGTGCATCATTCCTCCAACCACCGTCACCTTGTCGCCGTGTATGTAGGGAATGGGACTCGACAAGGTAAGGGTGCTGTTGGGTTTGGCGAGGGTGTGGATATAGAACGCCTCTTGCGACATGGTAAATCTAACACTATCTCCTTCCTGGGGAGTGACGAACCAGTAGGTGGTGTTGAAGATAGCCTCGGCATGGCTCTTGATCCAAGTACCGGCCTGGCGCAGATGTCGCTGTTCCACATCCACAATTGTCCCATTCGCCATGGGGCCAATATCGAGAAGGAAGTTCCCATTTTTGCTGACGATGTCGATGAGACCAGTTACGATCGAAGTGGTATTCATATAGCTCGCCAGAGGTGTCGCTCGGTTGTAGCCGTAACTGAACGGATCCATTCCCAGGTTGCTCTCCCATTTACGAACCTGAATTCCATTGTATCGAGCGTACTCTGGAGTATCGAAGTCACCCGGAAGACCGCAGCGGGCGTTCATAACAACTTGGCGATTTTGCTCGGCTGCACGGTTAAACCATTCGGATGCAAATTCAAGAGTGCGGTTTGGTCCGCCAATGTCACACCACATAATCTCCGTACCCATGTCGGCTAGTGTGTTCATTTCGGGTAGTACCTTGTCGGCGAGGTAGTCGTTCAGCGGCACGTATCCTGTGTATGGCAGTGTCTCGTTGGTGAATGGGTTGGTAGCATTCCCTATTCCACGTCAACAAAGCTCTCCGATGTTTACAGCGAACAAATTACCCCCAGGCCATGATGAAAATCCATATTTCTTGTAATCTGGATGAAACCACTCTGGCAAGGAGTAGTATACCGCACGGTGAAGATGTGGCTGGTACTTCTTTGACGCATCGAAGAGTTCCTGGAACCAGATGAGCAATGAAAAATGACAATACTTTGAAAATATTTGGCTGACCTGAACTAAGTTTCGATGTGGTGTTAGAGCTACGGAAGTTCTCTTCGTCACATTCTCTGGGAGGTCAAACAGCGCATATCCTTCATGGTGTTTGCTGACTTGAACGAAGTAGTTGGCACCAGCATCGGCAAAGAGATCTACCCATTCCTTGGGATCCCAGGCATCCACTGTAAAACTCTGGATAAAGTCATCGTACACGACGTCCGGTCCATACGTCTTCAGGTGGTAATCATATATATCGGCTGGATAGTTTGGCCCCTGATCCAGCCACCACCAGTACCTAGCAAAGTTGTCAGCTCAAGTTGTCAATGTAGGGATTTATTTTGTCAGGTAACTACCATTCCGCATAGCTTTCTTTGGGTCCCGAATTACCCCAGCCAGGCACCGAGTAAATTCCCCAATGGATGAAAATACCGTACTTGGCATTGTTATACCAGCTTGGTGATTCGTGGCTGTAGATCGACTCATAGGTAGCCTCGTAAGGACTGATTCCATAAGTTGCTTGAAATGTATAATTGGCAGATGCAACGTTCCGGCCCTTGATTATCACGGTCGCTGGTCCAGTAGTTCCCGGTGTCACTCCCTTGCGGTTCCGGACACCGACCTCGACTTTGGCCTGGTCACCCGGTCCAAGGCGGTTGATAATGCCCTCTGTGACAGTTTCAAGGCTCGGAGACTCGACATGAACACGCACACTGTCACTCCGTAGAGCAAATGAGGATCCAACATTGTTGACAAGGACCTCAACAATCTGAATTTTGTCGCCGCCTTCCATCCACTTCTGGGTTGAGCGGGCATATTGCGTCTCCAATTGAATTAAATGCGATTTATGCTTCGACGCTGGTAGTATTGACAACGCGAAAACGTGAAGCTTTGTGTCCATAGACGCCCCTCCTGGGGAAGTGGATGATCCCGACGAGGATTCGGGAAATGTCAACGAGACTAGTTCTCTTGAGGAGTCGAGCCAGTTGATGGTTTGGAAGATATTGGATCTATTGTAGTTGGTATTGTTTTCAGTCAAGTAAGAGGAGAATACCAAGTCTCCTCCAGCAGGATATGGCCAGCTCCACCAGGCTGGAACCAGCAGCGGTCCAGTCGTGTTGCTACCATCGGCGTATTTGGCAGTCACCGATCCAGAAGCCATTGCTGACTCTGAAGCAGCAAGCATCTGATAGCTAAAGTATTTCCCACGAGGGACCCTAATTTCCTGTCCTTTGACAAGTATATTATCATAGCCAGAAGCGTTGTATGCCGAAAAGCGATAATTGAATCCTCCGTATGAGAATGTTTTGGGTGGCATTTCTTCTGCAGGGTAAGAGTCTACTGCATGTTAATCGAGGTGCATTTTATATCGAGCCCACCGCTGGGAGGCTACTCACTCCCCTGATCGTCGAAGCTAGAGTCGTTAGGCTTCATCCCAAACGCACGGTTATTGAACCATGGCCGCAAGTCCACAGCAAAGGAGGCATTTGTTCCAGAAAGAGCCTGGAACTCATTTTGCGGTTTGAAAATTACCGCTTCGGTAAAGGATACCGAGGCAAGGAGCCCATACACAAGTCTTCTCATGGTTACCATGTTGGGTATGAGGGCTCAGCTACCACTCCGGGCATCAAGTGCAGAAGCTATCCCGGCATCTATATGAACTTTATAGGCTCTGGTAGCAACGGTTCCATTTACCCGCAGAAACGGAGCCTATATACATCATTGCAACATTAGCCAATTCCCACGGATCGGATATTTTATGACCGGGAGTGTCACACTTGATCGGGTAAAACCAGGGCGTTGATCGGCGTGCGGAGGTGCGGCCTTTTCGCCGAGGCGACTCCAGGTCTATCCTATCATGTTCTACCGAAGCAACTACTCTATAAACAGAAAGACATCTGGGCAACAGATCCGGGTACAAACTAAGCGGCCTAGTTACTTACGCTGCAACCTTTCTATATGGAGATGATCAATGGACCTTGGATGATGGATCAAACAAAACCCATACACTTCACCCACGGCTTCATATATATAGTAGCTAGCTACACGTGAGAATTTGGGACGTAAGCATCCCGGCCGACTGGTATACGAGCACTGTTCCAAGATTTTATTCTACTTGCTCCACAGCGCCCTTCTCGTTATCTTCTCCTAAGATACCACCCTGGTCATTCAGTTTCTGAACAAAGTTCTTCTCCGCTCTCCAAGCCAAGCAACTATCGCTTGAGAAGAGAATGTCGAGCTGCTCAAGGTGGCGGTTGGCGGTTTCTGCTAATGTCAGTGGACGGAATTGGAAAGGAATTCACACGGAGACGATGATACTGACCGACGTAGAAGAGATATATAGGGGCCAGCAACGACAGGTTGATAAGAGCAAACAGGATGAAAACCCAAAATCCGATCGCGTGGATGAGATACGGGATGATTATGTTAATCGTGCCCCCAGCGATGGAAAAAGCGAAGGTTGCCAATGCGGCGCCTTTGCTTCGGCTTGCGAGGGGGAACACCTCGGTTGGGTAAACCCAGCTGTGAAAAGGTTAGCGACCGTCCATTAGGAGAGATTGCCTTGTCTAACTTACCAAGTTGTCAGCCAAGTACTGCCGTAAATGAAGGTATAGATGTATAAAATGGCTGCGACGCCAGACCCAAATTTACTAGCCATTGCCGGGTCGCTATCTTTGTGCGCAATCGTCTCATGGGAGAGTACACCTCCCACCATCAAGACGATCCCCATGAGAAGACATCCAATCAGCATCAACTTGCGTCGGCCGACTCGATCGCAGAGATAGATCGACAGCGCCAGGCTAGCGATGTATCCAAACCAGTTGCCTCCGGCCAGAAGAGCGGGCTTATCGCCTGTGAATCCCGACAAGGCAAACATGTTCGGAGCATAAACTGCGATGAAGTCAATTCCAGTCAGCTTCTGCATAACTTGCACACCGGATCCTAGAATCACACGTCGGCGAGTATGTAGCTTGTCCTTGGTGAACAGCATACTATAGAAGCTGTGCGATGTGGACGTAGCCTCGGCGCGGATGGCCGAAACGATCTCAGCCATCTCGGTCTCGATTACCTGCTCATCGGTCTCAATGCGGCACTTTTCCAGCACCATTCTTGCTCCCTCTAGATCGCCAATCTTGGCCAGGTGTCGAGGCGACTCAGGATAGAAAGGAGCCGCAATCAAGATGAAGATCAGAAAGATGAGCTGAAAACCGAGAGGGAAGCGCCAGGCAAAGGACATTGTTTGGGTTTTGAGACAACCAAACTCCATCCAGTACGCAATTGTAGAACCGACCATTGCGAGGGTAAACTGGACCGCCACAAAGGCGCCGCGCAGATGAGGATCTGCCAGCTCGGATGTCCAGACGGGGACCATCGTGTTCAGGTGGCCACAGCCCACGCCACTGATGACTCGTGCAAATGCGAGCCAGGTGATATTCTGTGCGGAGGCTAATAAGACTGCGCCAAATATTCCCCATAGACATCCCAGCTGGATTGTCTTCAAGCGGCCAATCGAGTCGGCGATGTAGCCCACTATCAACGCGCCGATGGCAAAGCCTCCAAACCAAAGACTGACCAGACCACCAATGGCCGCAGCATCTCGGTCACTGCCATTGGCGACGCCCATGCGCTGCATGTAGTCTTCATTGTTGTTGACTTGGCTCATGACCGCAGTGTCGTATCCGAAGAAGAGAATAGCACATCCCGAGAAGAGAAAGATGGCATAGGTCATGGCCCGACCCCGAATTGTCATACATCGCGACGGTGAGAATCCTCCAGGAATATATCGTGCAAATGACGATTCCGCTAGATCTGTGAATCAGCAGGAGAGAAGGAAGAGAGGAGAAATGAGGGCACGTACGTCGGAAAATCGACTCTTCACTAGGTACTGTGACCGCGTCTTGCTCGCATTTCTCCATTCTTATTTTTGTGCTAAGCAAGGGAACGAGAAGAGCAACTCTTCAATTTGGACTTCTCCTGCTCGGACATGCTCCGAGCCATCTCCAGACCCCCGGATTCTCCTTCCCCAGACGTGACCCACTTTCTCCGCTTCTTAACTCGGTGTCTCGGGCAAGTCTTGCCCGACTGTGTTTCATGGTGCCTGTCCGCGAAGTACATAGCTACGCCATGGAGATAGAATTCATGATACTCAGTCATATCGTTAATCATATTGTACAGTTGGATAATAGATGCTATGCTATGCACGCGACGATGCGGGAAATACAGTGCCAAACTTCACTCTCACTTTGCCTTGGTCGCTCCGCCCATCTTGACCTCCTTCTCCAGCTTATCTAGGGCATCCCCGTAGCCCTTGAATGTCGCCGAATTTTTGTCGATCTTTAGGTTCACACGATCAATGCCCGACGAGCGTTTGATATGGCCATCCACGCTTTTTGCGATTTCGTTCGAGAACCAGCGCCCTTCGTGATGAACAACCAGCGTCCAGGCAGATCCCTCGCGGCCCGCACGGGCAGTACGCCCGACACGATGGACGTATGTGGTGACGCTGTGAGGGACATCGTAGTTGACAACGTGGGTCAACGACTCCAGATCGAGACCACGGGAAGCCCGATCGGTGGCGATGATGATCGAAATTCGGCCTCGTCGATAGGCAGACAGAGTCCTGCGAGAGGCGGAAGACTTGTTGGATTTGACAATGATGCCGATCTGGTTGGCAAGCGACGGCTTGGTCAGGGTCATGAGGCGAGCAAGTCGCGATGCGGATTCGGAAGACTTGGTGAAGACGAGTACGGTCGAACGGGGTTTGTCCGAATGCTCGGCAGAGTCGAGTCCCTCTTCGGAGTCGCTTGAAGAATCAGTGTCCGTATCGGTGTCCGTGTCTGAATCAGAGTCGTCCTCAGTGTCTGAGTCCGTTCCGGATGACTCCTCATCAGAGTCAATAGAGCTGGTATCATCCGAAACAACGCTGTTGGCGTCATTACCGGTGACAGTGCCAGCGGTGGCGTCCATGCCGACCTGGATGTGTGATTCCAGAAGACGCAGTAGGTACAATGGCTTTTGGGCACCCTCGGCAACGGGAACCATGTGTTCATGCAAGGTTGTCGGCAAGTCGTAAGAAACGTCGGCTCTGTCAGCATAGAGGTCGGTGAGCTCCGAGGGATCGTCGGCCCCAACCACGACCAGCTTAGGGTTTGTCAAACGCAGTGAGTTGAGCTTAGAGATATCACGGGTCATGGTTGCACTTAAAATGACCTTCCGCGGTGGTTTAGTGGCAATTGAAAGGTTCATATCCGACAAAAACTTGCCACAGGATCCGAAGGTCTCGGGAGCCTGGCGGGTGTCCAGCGAGCCCATCACCACGTCGACCCAATCCTGGAAGCTCTCATTCAGTAGCCGGTCAGCTTCGTCGATTACAAGCCAGTCCAGATATTTGAGAGTAAAATCCTTAGTGTAACGAATATGGTCGACCAGTCGACCGGGGGTGCAGACAAGGATATCGACGTTGGGCTCAAATCGCTGGAGATGGGCTGGCAGGTACTCGTTGGCATTGAGCGACTCGTTGACGCAAGCTTCGAGATCGAAGTCGACCCAGTCATCTCCCTGTAATCCTGGATTCTGTCGCTGAGCAACCGCGGCTGGATTGTACACTTGATCTACCCGCATCAGGAGCTTTTGCTCATCTTTGATGGCCACATTGCCCACGGCACTTCCGATGCGAAGTCCAGATCCCGAGGCAAGCAGCTCGCATGATTCACGAGCTTGCCGCACCAGCTCTCGCGTGGGTACGACGATCAGCCCCCGCAGTCTTGAGGCAGACAATGGTTTCAGGGAGCTGACAAGGGGGAGGACGTAGGAAATGGTCTTTCCAGAACCGGTCGCTGCAGAAACACACACATCACCGGGGTGATAATCGTTGCTGCTTTCGAGAAGGAGCGGAATGACGGCGGATTGCACAGCAAAGGCTTCCTTGTAACCTCGTTCATCGAGAATATGGAGAAGGTCGGGTTTGATTCCCAGATCGGAGAACTTGGCTCGCTCTTTGTTCGATGTCCGTCGGGGATTTGCCAACCAGTCTGGCAGAGATGAATAAGTCGGCAGAGCCTCGGGCTCTTCAGGATTCTCAGGCTGAGGCAATGGCTCGAGACCCTGCGCAAACACGGGTTCGGCCGTCTCCTCCAGAGGCTTCTCAATCTCAGGCTTGGTCTTCTTAACCTTTGTAGCGGCAGCGGTTTTCGTGCGCTCAAACTTGGATAGGAGCCCGGCGTGCTTGTTCTTCGTAGGCTTGCCTTCGGCAGGCACTTTTGCATCCCGATCACTCTCAGACCCCGGGTTCACAGATTCAGATTCATCAGCCGACTGAGCGTTCTTTGTATCGCTCTCTCGCTTGCCATCCTTTGGTTTCTTTCCCGCTTTAGCGTCGCGACCGTCCGAGATTGTAGGGGGCATCTTGCGGCGCTTGGTCGAGACAGCACTTTCTTTCTGGGTCGAGTCCGCGGAATTTTCAGCGTGGAGCCCGTCCTTGAGCTTCGATCGCTTATGAGCGCTACCTTCATCAGCGGACTGGCTTTCACGCTTCTTGGATTTTTTGATGGGCGTCGGTGCGGTTGCGGTAGTGACATCAGCATCTCTCTTTCGCTTTTGAGTCTTGCCAGGGGTGACAGTAGATGACATCTTGGTCGAATCGGGCACAGCCTCGGATCCAGCCATTTTTTTGAGCTGCATTCCTCGTGGTTGGCGCTTGCCTCGATGGGGTTTCAGTTTTTTGCTCACCGGCAATTCTGCCGGCAGATCATCGGGGGCTCCCACCGCCCAGTCGCTCAGATCGTCATGGGGCAACAACACCTCCGGTTTCTTATGCTGCAGTCGAGTATGCATCGTGTTCACAGTTGAGTGTGATCAATGGAATGCTTTTGTGATAGGAAGGATGCTAAGTGCGAGGGGTATTTGGAAGTTTAAAAGGAATACTCTGCCCAAGGGCCAGAGTCGCCAATATGCCTTATAACATTGCGTGAGTCCTGAATGCGCCAGGCACCATTATAATCTCAATAGACTGACAATGGTTCCTATTATTAGTATGGTCAGTGACTTTTTTTTCCCTCAATCAGGTGAGTCGCTATTGTTATTGTTCTCAATAGACAATGACAGGTACAAATTCAAGGAACTGACATTTCCCAGGGGGAATCGAGAGTCACATCTACCAATTGTCCTCCGTAGGCTACCACACCCCCGTCTTCGTTTGTCGCTGCCTTAAGTGTATTGACAGATCTATAGAAATTGATTGATCGCGGGCACAAAGTGATCATCATCACTCATGCATACAAAGGCCGCACAGGGGTGCGCTACCTCACCAACGGTCTAAAGATCTACCACGTCCCCTTCTTCGTCATCTATCGCGAGACGACCTTCCCTACTGTCTTTTCATTCTTTCCGATCTTCCGCAACATCGTGATTCGGGAACAAATCGAGATTGTCCACGGCCATGCAAGTCTCAGTAGCTTCTGTGGAGAAGCTATTCTCCACGCGCGGACAATGGGTCTGCGAACTGTCTTTACAGACCATTCACTCTTTGGATTTGCCGATGCAGCTTCAATCCTTACAAACAAGCTACTTAAATTCACACTCAGTGATGTCGATCATGCAATCTGCGTCAGCCATACTTGGTACGTTCTGTTTTTGGGAAGCTTCACGAACGCCGATTGACATACTCATAGCAAAGAAAATACCGTGCTTCGAGCCTCGTTAGATCCTCTGATGGTGTCCGTGATTCCCAATGCTGTTGTTGCAGAGAACTTCCGCCCATTATCATATACCCCTCGAGCCCTAGACCAGATCCCATCCCCTGCCGACCCACGACCATCTCCAAGACCAATCGGACCCGACGACACCATTACGATTGTTGTAATCTCTCGTCTCTTCTACAATAAGGGCACGGATCTTTTGATTGCGGCGATCCCGCGAATCCTTGCTTCGAACCCCAACACGCGCTTCATCATTGCGGGCTCGGGTCCCAAGGCGATCGACCTGGAACAAATGCTGGAACGTAACGTGCTCCAAGATAAAGTTGAAATGCTTGGCTCGGTGCGACACGAAGAGGTACGAGACGTCATGGTCCGAGGCCATATCTATCTCCATCCTAGTTTGACAGAGGCTTTTGGAACGGTTATTGTCGAAGCTGCCAGTTGTGGGCTGTACGTGGTCTGTACTCGAGTCGGTGGTATTCCGGAGGTTCTACCCCAGCACATGACCACGTTCGCCAAACCAGAGGAGGACGACCTGGTTGTTGCAACTAGCAAGGCTATCGCCGCTCTGCGCTCGAACAAGGTGCGGACAGACCGGTTTCATGACCAGGTCAAGATGATGTACTCTTGGCGGGACGTGGCCCAGCGCACCGAGAGGGTCTACCAAGGTGTCACGGGCGACATCAGCCCAGAAGAGTTCTATGGCTACTATCCTGGTCAGGGTTGGGAAGCCAGTGGAGACCGAGTGCGAAGCTTTGCACTGATTGATCGTCTCAAACGATACTACGGCTGCGGTGTCTGGGCCGGCAAGCTGTTCTGTCTCTGCGTGGTCATTGATTTCTTGCTTTACGTTTTCCTCGAGATGTGGTTTCCCCGGGCGAACATCGACATTGCTAGAAGCTGGCCGAAAAAGCAACCGGATGAGAAATCTCGAGCATCGACTACCGTCCGGAGTAGTCGGTGACATCTTGTAAGCGAAGCGAATACTTGATAATCCGGCGTCATGACTTGTACTTAATTAGGCTAATAGCACTCACATCCTTGCATGGTATCAGATCCTTTGCGACTCCTGATGCACCAGGGCATCACTCTCTAATACTTTCTCTACAAGGAGCCAAAACCAGCCTGAGAATACTTTTAAAGAGTCTTATTCATTCCATAATGCAGAGAAATTATGTCCGCTCACGCTCGGCTCAAAACACCGGATACACATAAAACCCGAAAACATTTCCCAGGGGTGTATGTAGCTCAATAAAACAGAATTGCCAGATTCCGCGTCACAAATTGGACGTGTCGCACTTATTTCTTCTCCCGCTGGGTTCGAGGCTCGTACTTCCATTCTGCAGCCACAGTCTCAGCGCCCTCCGGCTGCATGTTCGCAGCAGAACGGTCTGCCTTGTCGCCACGTTCACCACTGTTTGCACCCTCTTCTTTCTCTAGGGCCCGCTGGTCGGCGAACTTGCGCTCGATGGTCGGGTCCTGACGACTGGCACCGACGCTCTCCAGGCCAGAGGTCTGTTTCTTTCGGCCGTGAGCACCGTCGTGAGCGATCTCAACGTTAGTCTCGCCCACTAGAGGCTTGCCCAAGCCGGTGTGCACGTTTTGTGATGTGGCACCCGTCATGGTGTCGGCGGGAGAGGTGTAGACAGACTCCTTGCCGTGTGCGCGGAGGACATCAGGGTTGTTTGCCTGGCTTCTTTCGTCGGCATTGGAAGTGTAGGAGTTGCTCGCCGGGGCAGTGCCCGGGGGGAAAGCCTGCATGTGGTATTCGGGGTGATGGTCGGCCTCGTTAAGTTTGACACCGGGCTTGTGCTGAATGATGTTAGTCCGCTGCACCATTTGAGTCGGAACGGAATGTTCAACTTACATCCTTGTCGGTAATAGGGCCTTGGGGCGCAACAGAAGGCTTGAAGCTTCCGGGCTGGTGGGAGACAGATTCGACGTTGTTCAAGGTGCTCATGATGGATAAATTGGGGTTCACGTAGATGGGGGAATGTAAACGGTTGGAAAGAGAGTAGAGACAGGGATGACTTCCGAGGTTTATATAACTGGGACATGCATGGATTGCGTCTTTGTCTATTATCGCTTTACACTCTCAGTGTACTTAAAGGACATGACGTCAAATTGACGGAACCTGAGATCGTTGCGACCTGCACTTCAGTGGCAAGGTTAACTTACATACACAGTACAGTAGGAGAGAGGATCACTGTGGATCCAATGCTATGTCTAAACTCGATTCATTGATCTCTTGACATCGGGATTCTAGGGGCAAGCTTGGATGATAGGGTCGTCGACGGTCCGTGACATCAAAGGTGGAGATCCGGAGATCCTAAAGTCAAGGTATACACCGTAGACGCAATACGGGTTGGATTTCCTTGATTTTTCGACCCAATCAATGCAATTACCCAATGCAAGCAGACATGCTACATTGAGCAGACTGCGGCGGCTTACTCCGTTCGGAGAAGCCTATCCCTGATGACTAGGGGCATCGTATCGTTCCTAGATTCTTCAATGGTTCTAGAATCATCTTGGAAATAAGTTAAAACTCACTTTGGTTTCATGTTCCCATTGCTTAAGCCTATTGCCAGGTCCATGGGTGCCCATCTGGTCCGCTGATACCTAGTCAGATCTTTATGTGCAACTATTCCTTCCACGGACTCCACAATTGATCAAACGTCGTTGGTATATGGGAATAGCAATTAAGGTTGGCAAACGCCAGTATGCATGTATGTCCAAGGGCAACTTTCATTTCACCGCATCACCGGCGGTCGGCCCTCTTTATTCCACTTAACGCGGCTCTGCACCCACTCGACGGCCGCCTGTACCCCCGAACCCATCAGCGCGCTGACCGGCAGCACGCGACTGTCTCGGACGCCGCTTCCCGTTTCTCCCTCAAACACCTTGCGAACAAAGCCCTCCTTGATGCGGACCACCTCGACACAATCTTCCCGATCTTGCTTGTTGGCTAGCACTAGGATGGGCACTCCCGCAACGTCGGCGTTTTGCAGAACCGATTCCAAGACCTGTCGGCATTCGTCCAGGCGCCCAAAGTCGCTGCCACTGGCGTTGATTCCGACATTCTGTTCCGTAAAGGGCTCGCCCCCTCGCGAAGGGCCAGACACTGAACTCGGTCGTCGCCCCGATGCCCAGGGCAGCCGTGTGATATCCGGGTCTTGACCTACGTCGGCGCTGTCCACCACGAAAATAATGGCGTGGCAGCTGCTATAATAGCTCTGCCAGAGACCGCGCATCGAGATCTGACCCCCGACATCCCAAATCTTCAAGTTCATGTCATGTAGAGAAATAGTCGCGACGTTCTGGCCAACGGTCGGGACGGTCTTGCCGGGGTTGGGTGCCGGAGCGCCATCCGGTCGCGGTTGGTATAACGCTTTGATCTGGGACAGGAGGGTGGTCTTTCCAGCATTGTCAAGGCCTAATAACAGAACGGAATACTCTAGAGCGGGGCCGGGGAATACGTTAGATGAGGAGGAGGCTCGGAGGTGAAAGGTGACTTTTACCCTCTTTGCTGGTCGCATAGGTATACAGCGACTTGGCCAGATGATACATGATCGCGCAGGGTACTGACGGCGCGATCAAGTCAGGGGGCGCCAAAAAAGATCATGAAAGCATGAAAACATGAAAGCATGGGAGTATAGAAACTTAGAAGCATGGACGTATCGCAGCGCATTGAAGTCTTCCATGAAACGCGCATCCCGCAACGTCCGGATGAGGAAACTAGGGCTTAGGGCTATCCTCGAGACCGCATCGATGAGCCTTGATTTACTTGATTTACTTCTGGGAGTGGAATCCGGGGTAATAAAAATACCTTGGTTCCTGACGTATCCGTGATGCCAGTGTGACATTCGCCTACACTTTTCCATATACGTTTCCCATCCAATTACTCATTACTCATTATTGCCGAACTTGGACGACTCCAAGAAATCTGGAACTGGATGGAGAGATCCCCACTTCCACTCGGGCTTTTGTCAGCCATTATTGATCTCCGCGATTGCTTCCCCTCCCCCCGTAATGATGCCTCTTGTTCATGGCCGTTCCTGGTACCCGTGACTCCTCGTCTGGTTCGGATGAGGCGTGATCTCGTCGCATGTCTCCAGAATGCCCCACGCTGGTTGAAGCGTCCGAGACTCTACTCATGGAGTCCATGGAAACCGATACAGTCATTGTCGGTAGGTCTCCTCTATTGTGTTGATTCGGCGAGCCCTCTGGTGCTAATTATCTTTGTGAATAGGCAATGGACCGTCGGCTATGATCCTTTCCTACATCCTCCATGGCCACCTCCCCTTCTACTCGCAGGACCCTCCACACCCGGATCATTTGCTGGACGCTAAGTTAAGAGATGCGCCCAATTTGTTGAACGCCGACGTGGAAACGTTGACGGCGCACTTTGCCGCATCCCGTCTGTCGTATTCGACTCAGGCTTTACCCGTCAACGTGCTGCTGGACACTCTCGTGCGACCCAGTGTCGACATTGACGAGACCGGCACCGCGTCCAATGTTGAGTGGCGGTATGTACCTGAAAGGGCCATCTCGCACCTCGTCTTTGGGAAGCCGTCGTATCCAGGGGGTCAGTGGACCGAAGATCCCAACGGGGCCAGCTGGGATATTCAAACCCTGAGCTATGCAGCGATGCTGTCGCTCCCCGGCTACTCTTTTGCAGACCATCATAGGACGGCCATCGGTCAGGAACTACCGCCATTCACGCGGCCGACGAGGCGCGAGATCGCCGACTACTTCCGTGCGTACCCCGCGGCCGTCCACGTCGACGATGTCTTCCGATGCGGGGAAGAGCTGGAAGGTATCTCCCGCACTGCCGACGGGTTCTACATTCGATCTCATAATCTTTATTGTAAGCGTTTGGTGCTGGCAAGTGGCATTTTCTCAGAATTGCTGCCGCCTCCACCAATCCTGCAGCCTTTGCTTCAAACTCAATCTACACCAGCAACCCCACTCCTCGTCATTGGTTCTGGTTTCTCCGCTGCAGATGCAATCATATCTGCCTCGTCCGACCAAAAGATACTGCATATTTTCAAATGGTCTCCCGAGGATCGCCCATCGCCACTCCGGGGCTGTCACCAACAGGCATACCCGGAATATGCCGGTGTGTATCGATTGATGAAGCGAGCCGCCCTTGCCGCAAAGGCCACATCCACGAACGAGCGGCCTAAAAACCGTCGCGGCACTTCAACCTCATTCTTAGAAAGCCGGAATTGGGACGACTTTTACGAGGGCGTGTGCGATGTTGAGATCACCGGTGTGGAAGTGGCAGATGGCTTGGCTCGAGTCAACTTTCGCCGTACGGATGGTTCCACGTTCATTCGCTCTGTGCGTGGTCTGGTATACGCTGCTGGCCGGCGGGGCACCTTGAGCTATTTGGATTCCAAGCTACGATCCGAAGTGCTGGGGCACGACTCGGACGACTCGTCTGTATCTGGCCAGACTCTTCGCGCGAAAGCGACTGAAGATCTGCAAGTTGCCCCGGGTGTTTATATTATCGGTAGCTTGACCGGTGACTCGCTGGTTCGCTTTGCCTACGGGGGATGTGTCTCCACCGCTGGTCATTTACTTGGTGATCGAGATGCCGACAGGGAAACACGGAGCATGTCAAGCAGTGTCTTGTCAACTCGTCCTCAATCCTCCTCTCTCGCCGTGATGAATGGAATGGACGGCCATCATATCTTTCCCAACACCGGCTCTGATCTGACCAGAGAAGATACCTTTGGCAAGGTATCGACGGTCACATCACCCGCACCCACGCAGAGTTTGTGGAAAACACTGGTGCAGGTGTGGGAAGATTTAACACAATAATGCGTGACATGATAATGATGGTGTATGTTGTATATAGATGCAGTGGATGTTTCTTTCCAAATCCGTGCGCTTTTGGGCGCATGGTCAAGTTGCAATTCGGTTCCGTATCGTAGACTCAGGGGGCCTTGAGAAGCTCTGACACTGTGGCCACGCGGTATCCGCGACGCCTGAGCTCCGGCAATACCTCTCGTAACATCGGCAGCGTCCATTCTCTGCGGTCGTGGCAAATAATGATACTGCCCGGTTTCACCATGCTCAGAATATGCCTCGCGTTGAGACTTGCAAACGGCACCTGTGGATCGTGAGGATACACATCACCGAGCACAAGTCGATACCCTAGCTTCGAGACCAAGTGTCGCATTTGGGAGCTGAAGAAACCTGAGCCTGGCCGGAAGAACCAGGTGTCAGGTCCGCCCTGTCCTGCTTCGCTATATGCCTCTTGAATCAAGGCATGTACTTGATGAATCTGCTCCGCAAGCACCGCGTCGCTTAGTCCGCGCGATGGCTCGTCGTGCATCGCATGGTTGGCTAGTTCATTACCGGCGCGCACCAGCTCGGCGAGGTCATCCTCGTGACCGTGGATCTGAGACCCAATCAAGAAAAAAGTAGCAATTGCATCATTGGATATCAAGAGGTCGAGAATAGCGCGCGTGTGCGTGGACGGGGCGTCGTCGATGGTCAACGCAACCACTTTCTCGGCAGTTGCGTGACGGAATAAAACGTCAGGCCAGCGACGTTGGAAGAAGCGGATCAGAGCATCAGGGGGTTTGTAGATAATATAGAGTGGACCTAGGAGACTAAAGGTGGACACAAGAGCGAGAAACATGGCGAATTGTTTAGAAAAGAAAGGAATGGTTCAAGTTCAACTGTCTACAAGTTGAGGTCGGAGTGGACCCGCTCCGCATAGTTAGCTGGGATCTTTCTACATAGGTACTGTATAATGCTAATAATGCCCTTGGAACTCCAATTTTAAACGCTATGGGTATATCAAACATGTCACTCGTGGCATTCTAGCCCATTATCTGGAGCTGGTCCTCCGGGGGCCAGCGAACCTGCGCAAAGCTCAAGCAACGCTTAATACTCTGCAGGTACTTGCGCGTTGCTTCATCACTGAGAATGTGTGCCTGCTGGTCGCTCTGGTGTAGTTTCTCGCGCGCAGATCGCTCGTGAATACCAACCATAGTCACACCAATGGGCCATGCACTATCATCTAGTTAGCATAATTCTTAGTACCACAGGATTCGGGGGAGAAACATACGCCTTTCCAATGCTCACCCGGAGATATGCATCATTGGCATCAACGTATTTCCGTTGCTGCGCCTTATGAACAATCTCCACGATCGGCTCTAGGAGCCCGTCCTCTAGATCCGCTTTCTCGAGTCGGCGGTACAGCGGCTTCAAGTTTTCTCGAGATTGCAACATCGCATTGTATGCTTGTTTACCTTGGAAGCTCTGTCGCACACTGACGTCGCGCTTCGCGAGAGCAAGCTCCCATTCTGAAAGTACCATGTTGAAATAGGACGCCAGCTGGCGTAGTAGGAACAGTCGACCCTCTTGCTCCTTGGGAATCTTGGCCGGAATAATCATCTCCGCGCCAGAAACAGGCTCCAAGATTGTTGGGATCGGTCCGTCTGTCAATTTCTCCTGTAAAGCTGCACGCTGAACCAGGCGGCGATATCGTCGGAGTCGAGAGCGATGATTCTCGCCAAACAGTCGCGCCGGCTCGTCGAGCTCTCTAAGCTTCTCGATAAGCTCTTCCTCCTCAATATCTTCTTCTTGTCCATTTTCGGGGCCAGGGCTGCTGTCGGCGCTCTTTGGAGGCAACTCGGGCAGACCGAGTTTCCGGCGACGTTCACGCTCCTGGGCTTCCTCTTCCTCCTGTTTTTTCTTCTTCGACTCCTCAGCGAGCTTGCGCTTCTTTTCTTCCCGCTCCCGCCGAAGGTTTGCCTCTTCTTCTTCGCGCTTGCGCTTATTGGCAAGGCGATCTTCACGTTCTTTCTGTAGCCGCTCCTGCTCCTCCTTGTAGGCCGCAACGCGCGCGGCTTCGATTTCTCCTCGGCGCATATATTTCTTCGTTGGCTCTGCCGGGGAGGCTTTGCCTTTTTCTCCGGAAGACACGGAGGCGTCGGGAGCTTTGGCCTTGGAGATCTCCTTGGACATGAGAGCGGCGAAATCCATGGTGGCGGAGGTTGCCTGGCGCAGGCTTCTTTTTTGAATGGTGTCGCAGACTGTCCGATGTAGTAGATTGCGCAGCTGAAATGGGCGCCAAACTATATCTGCAGAAGTGAAGCGTGTGGGGTGATGTGGCAGGAGGAAAAGAATGTTCGGAAGTTGAAAGTCAGAAACTCGATTGCTTCGCTGCTTCGGGCATCTTCTCCAATGCACCTCTTCCCTCCGCACTCAATTACTTGAACCACATTTTCGCGAAGCTTGTTACAGAGAGACACTGAGCTTGCATTACATCCTACCGTCGTTTTCTTGGACCTCCAATACCTCTCTGCGCTGATCCTGCGCGCGACACCCTCGCCTTGCCGCCATGGCTGCTCCCTCGCGAGAAGGCTCCAAAGCCTCAATCGATCGCCAGACTACAGTTCCGTTCCATCTGAAGCTCTTTTACCGAACCAACAACTATCACAACCTCTCTGATTACAGCATCCCTGCCCCTTCCCGCCGAGGTGGTCCAACCACTGGACCCAACAGCATTCGCGGGCCTTCTCCTCCAGCACCTGCCCCGCTTCCTCCTCATCTCGAGATCTATACGTGGCAGTCATGTACACTACGTGAACTTTCACAGCTCCTCACTTCTGCCCTGCCTTCATTACTGCCTGACCCGCCTGTGGGCACCCGGCTCTGCTTTCGTCTGATCTACCCTGACGCTCGCGGCGCAGCCATAATGGGCCCTGATGTGCGTGGCCGATACGTTAGCAAAGATCTGGGAAGTGTCGTTGTTGCGCCAAGAGATAGTCCGTATCGTGGTGAGGAAGAAGCAGACGCCCGCGCCGAGCCACGGCCTCGGGGTCCATTACGTTTCCAAGGCTCAGAAGCAGATAAGGCGTTGCAAGACGTTCGGTTCATTGTCGGAGACTATGTGGAGTGCGCCATCCTCCCTCCTCTCGACGATGGGTCAGTTGCGCCGCCGCTCCGCGGTGCTTCTGGCCCGCCTGGGATGGGAGGCGGTGGTATGCGCGCATTCCGAGAAAATGGATTTGGACGAGGTGGTCGAGGTGGCCCCCGAGGCGGAGATCGTGATCGTGGCGGCCCTCCTACACTTCCTCCTGGCGATTGGAAGCGAGGCGAGAGGCTTCCAGAGGGCGGTGGGCGTGGTCGCCGGGGATGGGCTCCGTATTGAGATTTCAAGGGATGTGAAGTGAGAATCTCTTAACGTGTGACGGTCACTGAGATTTAGGATACCCGTTTCACAACAATGTACGATTAATCTCGAGTGAACAAGTTAATATGCCTCCTTCCCAGGGTTCTCTACATTTGAATTACCAAGGTTCCGAGGTGGAGTGGCTGCGAGGTTCAGAAACAGAAGAAAAGCAATGCGGTATATGCTCGTAGTAAGGTACATAGCCCGGACTGAGGCACCGGTGGAAAGAAAAGCAGTCTTTGCTTCAAACCCGTTGGCAATACGCGATCGTGCCAGGGTAAAAGAGTTCGCATATCACCACTTCGGCGATTGCCACTCCCCCAAAATCATATCATCATTCCATCCTCCTTTAAAACTCCGAGATGGTGTCTTCCCTGCGCTTGCCGCGAAGATCGTACTTGCCCTGTGAATTGTCAGATGAATTCCCTTACATCCGAGTGTCCAACAACCGGAAAGGCGGGGAAATCGATTCATACATCGGTCTTGTAGGCAATCCAGCCAAGAGTACCGGGGATCACAGCCATGTAGACGAAAGAGATCCAGGCATGGCGAGGGGTCCAGCGCCAGTACTTGTAGCGATTGGTGTTGAGTTCTGCCGGGTCTGTTAGTCTCGGTTTCCGGAGAAGGGTCGGCTGAAGTTGCAGGAAGAAATGGATAGACAAATCTCAATGCAACTACTCTATCAGGAAACAGCAGAGCGATTGCATCCTGTCCAGAATCGTATGAAGCGCGGGGACCGAGGGGAGGTGATTGAGGAGGATGTACCGTAGTATTTCTGGAGAGCCGGGTCAAGGACCAGGGCTGGTCAATTGGTTAGCAAATGACACAAGGCATATTCAAACCCCACTGGTACTCACACTTGCTAGGGCCGGCCATGGTTGCTATGGAACTCGTAGCGTAGACACAGAGCCGTCGCTTCTGCAGACGTGCGGACCAGGTGAGGTGCAGGTCACCTGATGTGATGCGTCAGCGTCCACAGCATCTGACCACGTGACTATACATGGACGTGTGCAGTTGAGCTCCTGTTCTTCCGAATATAAATCAACACCGTATGACTTATCCATTGCTATATATGGAGCTCTGGTAACGCGGTACTGATGGCTGCATCACCGTTGTGCTCTATTCCCCACTTGAATATCCAGTCTCCGAGGGTCGCCGAGTAACTACCTAGGTAGTCAGGTTGAGTCGATATTGAAATACAGTTACTTCATGAAGAGTAGACGTCACTAGAGCTACCTAGGTAGCATATACATAAAGAATCACGGTGGTGTACCATCCAATCTGGTCCTTACATAGAGGCCGAGAAGTGTCCCTCGAGCGCCTCAATCTTGGCGGCGGCCTTTTTGTAGCCCTCAATCTCCTGCAATCTCTTCGCGTAGCCTGCCAACAAAGGGTACTTCCCCTGGTTCTTGTTATCCTGCAATACTCTTCCACTGGCAGCAATTACCGGGAAGCTCATCAGGATATCTGCGGCTGTCAAGTCCTTACCGCAGATGAAGGGACCACCGTCGGGGGCAGTCTTCAGCTGGCTCTCCAGAAACGATAGGTTGCCTTCAACATTGCGAGCCAGAAAGGCAGAGTCGACCTGTGAGGCCACGATGCCGGTGATCGGGCGGAGGAAGAATGGAGGCGACTTGCGCACAGCTTCAGGAACGTTACCCCGTATTCACCCCTGAGCCCAATTACAGGACAAGATGCAACCATCACTTACTGTCGTTGATGAGTGTCATCACCAGAATGGGCATGAAACTGCCTTCGGTGTAGTGCATAAAATAACGGTAGCGCATCCACTCCTCGCGCTCTCCGCCAACTTGGCCCTCGCGACCGGCCACATAGCGCTCGGGTACTAGGGTCGGGTGGTCCTTGCCAAAGTAATCGCATAGATACTCGATGATGGCGCCAGATTCGGCCAAAACCATGGGCTTGTCGGAGCCTGGGACCTCGATTGTGACGACGGGCGACTTGCCCAGGGGGTGCACCTCCTTAAGCTCAGCGGGTGCAAGCTTGTCGGCACGACGCTTGAAAGTCTTCAACTCATACGTCAGTTGGAGTTCTTCCAGCAGCCACATGATGCTCTGGCTTCGAGATTGCTCGAGCCTGATGCTTTGTCAGTACCTAGGTATCGATTTTTGGAGCACCGAAGCAGAGTTGTCTACCAGTAGAGGGTGATCTTGCAGCCTTGGTTGTTGTCAGCCATGATTTCAAAATATGTCAAACTGATATAAGGCCAAGCGGAATAGCCAAATAGGATGAGAAAGTTGAAGTAGGGAGAGGGAGTCGCTAAGTTAGTTAGTTAATGCGACAAACCGGTTTCATACCATTTTGCCGAACAAAACCGCCCGTGATTTCTTTCTACCTCGGTACCTTACCTACAGAGTGGTTTCTATAGTGAAACTGTAGGTTTTAAGCGGGAAAATAAGAGAGGGTACCACTTGATCCCACAAAGCTCGTTCTCCTTTTCAATGTCAACCGCCAACCTACCTATAGCGTTGGTATCGATGTTTGGACCGAGGTGCTAAACCCCCGTATAGGTAGGGCCCGATACCCGCGGTCGCCCAGAGCCCAAGCTGCCCGCCCTGAACTTTTGGATTTGTTATGCCGGGGCAGACCACCACAAAATGCCAACGGAAAACGACATTCAACTCGATGCGGGGATGCTGGAGTGTATATATGTTGAGATAATCTAAGGACCTCACTTAATTTCATCTGTGGTTTCGCTGATAGGATGGTTCGAGGGCTAATATCATTGCTATAAGACCAGCTCTTTCATGACTTGTGTATCTAATTATAACCAGGTTAAGAAAAGAAGAGAGAGGGTATCGCGATAAACATGAACATATAAATTAGGGCAAAACATCGAGTGTATTCCGCCTTCCCACCGCGTCCACCCGAACACCCAACTTGGCCAATTCCACCGCGTCCAACAGTCCTCGTCCGTCAAACACCCACTTGGGCTCAATCATGTTGTACGCAATGCGAGTCCACTCGACCACCCCGGTGGATGGTCTGGAAATCGATCGACAATCTGCACAGTTGGGGCCACAGCTCTGCGGCGTCAGTTGATAGGTCACGCCTGCGTGTGTCCACGACTCGCGTTCCTGGCGAGCGCACGCTCGCTTGACGATCCCATTTTGGGAGTCATCAGGCGTGCTTCGAGCCAGACCTTCCCTCGTATGCGACCCAGCTTGTGGCGATAGTTTTCGTGGAGTATTGCGGAACTGATCGCAGTCGGTAACGACGAGAACTGCGTGAGCCTGAGAGCAGGCCGTGTACGGGTCTGTGTGAATCTTCACGGTTCCACCCTCAGCGATACCAGGGCACACAAACTCCAGCTCTCGAAGAATATCTTCTTGGCGGCAATAAGGGTCGAAAATGGTGATCTCGGCCGGTCGCTCTTCTAGCAGCACGCGGACCACGTCCACTGCCAATGATTCACGTGTGTCACCCGTGTTCTTCTTGAAAGCAAATCCGAGCATGGCTAGTTTGCACCCGACCAGGTTGCCCTCAAAGCGGTTGATGATGTTGCGCGAGAATCGGTCGCGCTGTCGCTCATTCATGACATTCACCTGCTGCCAGTAATGGGCCACGTCGTCTAGTCCCAGCGACTCGGCCATATATGCTAGATTGGCGATGTCCTTGCGGAAACATGAGCCGCCAAATCCCAGTCCCGCCTTCAGGAACTGGGGTCCGATCCGTACATCCAGACCGATTGCTTTGGCCACATGGTCAACCTCGGCGCCAACTTTCTCGCAAATGGCACTAATCGAGTTGATGCTGCTGATGCGCTGCGCCAGCATGGCATTGGCCACAAGCTTGGCGAGCTCCGAAGACCAGGCATTGGTCTCGAGGATCCGCGTACGAGGAACCCAAGCCGAGTAGAGGTTAGCCAGCGTTTGCGCTGCCCGGTGCCCCGAGGGGGTTGCGGCAGAACCGATCAACACACGGTCTGGGGCCGTGAGGTTTTGGATGGCCGAGCCTTCGGCGAGGAACTCGGGGTTGGACAGCACCTCAAAAGGCACTCTGGGTCGAAGGGTCGCCAGCTGCTCAAGGTCAGAAATCCGATATACTGCCAAAGACTAAGCAAGACCTACCATTCTTCGAACACGCTCTGCAGTACCTCCGGGTACCGTGCTCTTCTCTACAATGATTGCACCCGGTTTAGCGTGAGCTGCGACGTCACGCATGGCGCCGTCAAAGGCCGTCATGTTGGTAGCACAGCCCGCACCGACACCGAACATCTTGGTTGGGGTGTTGACGGCCATAAAGACAATGTCTGCTCGTGCAATGGCCTGAGTGCTAAGGGTGAAAAAGAGGTTATGGGCGCGTGTGACCGTCGACAAAGCCTGGTTGGGAGCCTCATCCTCGACCTCGGCGCCGTCACGCACGATGCACATGACGGTGTCCAGTTCAGGCTCATGGACCGGCAGGTGCGGCGACTGCCATCGCTGAATACGAGCCGGATCCCTGTCCAGCACCTCTACGGTGATGGAGGGATGATAAAGGGCCAGGACTGCTGCTGTCGGTCCACCTGTGATATCGTGTCAACAAGGCTGTCCCAAGTTGTCAAGGCGCTCTCCTTCGGGTGAAGCCTACCGACATAACCTGCACCCACCACGCAAACATTCTTGACTACATCATCTCTCAGATCCGTTCCATCGGGCCTGGGCTGGGGTGACCCCAGTTTCAGATCGTCGACATCTGAGGGCCTAAAGAGCGGACTGGAGCTTGGAGTTGTAGGTGCCGTCGAGCAGGATAAACTGCTGTCGGACGGTGAGAAAAAGGCTTCCCCCGAGATATCATCGCACATGGTGACTTCTGGAGGAGATACACCACAAGAAGAGGTCAACTACATTACGGAAAACTACAGACCGCGACCATAAAAGAACTCTCCGCCCCTGCAATCACGGCCGCGATCACGATTACACCCCTCAATTTGCACATGATCATCATTATCAAGACCAATTCACAGGACGCGATGTGCGCACGCGTCGAAGCGTGCGATGCCGTTGGTCGCCAAGTAGCGATTTGCAGCGGGTGGTGATGGCACGTGCGGCCGCAATTAACCCTAAGGAGCTTAACTCGTGAACCTTGTCAACTTTCTTTTTTTGATCTCTTTTTTATCTGATACCTTCCCCCTCTTTGATCATCATGCACCATGGAGTCTGCCCCTTTGCTCTCCTCGTTTCGGGAGTTGGATGAGTTTCCCAGTATCCTAATCGGCAAAAAGATCTTGCTAGCCACCGAGTCCTGGGGTCCTGTCAACGGTGTCAGTCGCACCACGCGCAGTTTCGTCGAGTACTTGCGTGATCATGGTGCCGAGCTCGTCCTGATTGCGCCGCATTTCGAAGGTGATGCCTCCGAAAAGACCATCACCTCCTGGGAGCGCCGCCTCCCGGGCTGCGCGCTGCCATATAATCCAGACCTAACGGTGGTCTATCCGTTTCACATCAGCGATGTTTACCGGCAGTCCTTTCAGCCGGACATTGTCTACCTCGCCAGTCCCGCCTCGCTCGGGTTTCAGATGCTGCTGCAGATTCGCCAGCTGCGATCGCCTCCGCCCGTTGTACTCAACTTTCAGACCGATCTTTCCGCGTATTCGGAGATCATGCTGCCTCCACCCCTCGATCAGTTCGGGGTCTGGCTGCTGGCCATCGTCCAGGGATTTTTGTTCCGTTCGAGCGCAGTCCACACCATCTTCTACCCTTGTTCCGCTATTCGCCAGTACCTTGAACACACGGGAGCCCCGGCAGACCGACTGGTCCAGCTAGGTCGTGGTGTCGACACCGCAATGTTCACACCGGTACAGCGTGACGAGGCCTACCGCCGTCAGATCGCCCCGGCGGGAGAGATCATTTTCATCTGCGTATGTCGTATTGCCCCGGAGAAAGGGTTCGAGTTCCTAGCGCAAGCCACGACACTGTTAGCAGCGGAGAAAGTGCCGTTCAAGCTGCTGATCGTGGGTGGGAACCGCAACCCGGTAGTCGAGAACAAGGTTAAGCGTCTGTTCGACGGTTTGGGCAATCACGTCGTCTTTACCGGTTTCCTCACGGGCGTCGCACTGGCTCGTGCTTATGCCTCGGCCGATCTGTTTCTGCACTGCTCCATTACCGAGACATTCGGGCTAGTGGTACTCGAAGCGATGGCCAGTGGCCTTCCAGTGATCGCGCGCGACCAGGGCGGGCCGGCGGATATCATTCGTCACGGACAGACCGGGTACCTCGTTCCACCACACGATCTCGATCAGTTCATCACCCTGACCCGCTACGTGTCTCGAGATGGAACACTGCGCGCGAATCTCACGGCGGCCGCGCGCCAGTACGCAGATGACACGACCTGGGAGAAGATTAACCGCCGGGCCGCCTGGCAGCTGGCAGAAGCGCTGACCCATACGGATCAGGAGTCGCACGGCCCCCGGCCACGAGCACGACCGGGGATCATTGCGCAGGCGTCGGAACAGATCCAGCTGGCGCTGGCTGTGGGGATCGTCTATGGGATGTGGCTGATTGCGGTTGTGCCGCTGATCGTTCATGGATACCGCTTCATTCCCCGTTCCTGGCAGGCTCTGCGAGATCAATTCCAGTGTACTCGGTCGCTGCCAAGCTGAATGCCGTTTGCACGAGGACGTAGATGATACGAATCGCAAATGCCATTTGACTATGAATATCAATCAATCCATCGGTAGAGCCATGCTCACTATAATCGTGGCGATCTCCGTCAGGGCCTGATACGTGAAGAAATCCTGGTACTACAGGTAAAGAAGTTGGGAAGGGTCGTCATGCGCATGAGCACGTCGTAGTAGAACAGCTCACCTTCGGCTTCGTAGGTGTCCAGCGCGGGTCCACCGAGACGATGCGCTTTGGGGGCCTGGATGACCGCCGAATCATCGATCACTGGTCCTGTCGACGTATTGATGAGAAGAGCCCGGGTCGAATACGGGATAGGGTTGATTTATTGATGATGTGCCGCGTGTCCTCGGTCAACGGAAAGTGTGAAGTGATGATATGGCTCTCCTACAGCAGAGTGTCGATATTGACCAGCCATTTAGAGTCTGGATAAGCGCGACCGCAAAACTTGGCTACGGCCTCGGGTGAATGGGCACAGTTTCCTCGGAGAGGGTAAAGGCATGATACTCGATGCTACCCAGCTGGGCGAACTGCTAGCCTAGCACTCGGCCCAAGTAGGGGTGATCGTACGATTTGATGCTCAAGGCGAGGGAGCTTCATAGTTTGGGATACCCGCGATGTGAGCTGAAGCTTCACGAAGAAGCAATCATGACGCCGTGAGATTCCCCAACCGAATATGTATCTATTTCCGGAAAACTTTTGTACACTACATCGAACGCAAGCGGTACAATTGTACAATCAATCTTCCCCATCCGACCTGGCTGTTTATATACCGGGTTGTAACATTCCTGATCCGTGCGGATCAAGTCCGGGGACGAAGTGTTTCAACCTCAGATGTCCCCAGGGTTGTGTGAAGAAGACCAAAAGGAGGGCATATTGTGAGGGATCACCTACATAGAGGTAGTCGGGACGGAATATAGAGCCGAGCAAATAATCAGATTCGGCCTCTTTTTACAAACTTCGACGAGAGACGGGTAACGACCGAACATCACGGGTGTTCCAGATGATTGCCGCATTCGTGTTTACAAATCCCGAGGTTTCATTGGAGCGGAGATGTTGAGCGCGCCTCGTGCTTCTCCAAAGGGAAGTGATCCTCGTCCAATCAAACACCGACGATAAGACTACAACGCCACCCCACATTCTATTGGCCAGCTCGATGCACTAGTGAAGTCTAAACCCCAACCGCGAATTAGTTCGACTTTGCCATTCAATCAAGTCGGTCTGGCTTTTGCTTGTCTTGTCTGGACAAAGATACATCGTCAATACATGATCTCTCCGAGATCTACTCCGTACAGTCATGTCTCCAGCTTCTCTGCAGTAAATTAGCTTGAATATCTCTCTACGGTTCTCCGGTTCTCCGGTTCTCCGCGGCGGGGCGGAGCAGTGGAGACCCCGTGGAGAGAGGCCTGAAGGGGCAAGCGTGCGCATGTGCAGAACGAGGACCGAGTATGAAGTATAGCACAAACACTAGGACATACAGACCATAGGACTGTGCAGTAGTAGGGTACGGGATAGATAAGTAGAGCGTGAAAACAAAGAAGCGGTCAATCATTCAGGGATAAGCGCAGCGGTGAGAAGTTGGAAGCCGGTTAAAGTACATGGCATTTGGTGGTAGCAGCCGTAGTCCCGACATCTACAAGTATACACAGAGTACCCTCTCTTCTCTTCTCCCTTCTCTTCCTGCTCTCGACTTAGACTCTTATCTTGACTTGACTCAAATTTGACTCGACTCGACTTGACTGTACACCTTGGGGTAGCTCTATATTGTCGCCTCCGATCAACATAGTTCATCCCGGAAATCCTCCACTCATCCACCCGGCCAACCGGCTCGTACTGTAGCCTCAACGCTCCCCGTCTCCACCACTTCCGCCATTCACCGTGCCGCTATTCACTTCCTTTCGCCTCTCCCATTTCTGTCGTGTGCCTTTGCCCCTCGACATCACCACTCTTATGGCCCTTTGCCTAACTTTGCGCCTTCATCCCCTTCAACTCCTTTAACCTTTCTCCGCTCCCTTCAACCTTTCCCCTTCCTCCTCCCACCTCCCGCCTCCCACCTCCCACCTTGCCCTTCTTCTACCTTTCACCCCTTCCAAATGGCCACCCACGTCGTTACCGCAGTCACTGCGACCACCACCCCGAAAACTACGAACCAGATCTCTGTCCACGGTCAACCCTCGCCGACCAACTCGGCCACCACTAGCCCCTCCAATAACTCCCCGACTTCTCCCCGTCTGACTACCGCCGCTCTTCACCAACTGCCGTTGCAGTCGCGCCAGCTGCGCCCGCTCAAGGGCCCGCTGTACGTGCCCGCCGCTCTGCGTCCCACCGAGCGCCCACAGAAGGCGTCTCCCATCACTCCGCCTCGAAGCGTCCATGGCTCCCTGGACAGCTTGGAGGAGTCGGCTGAGCCCATCAGCCGCCGCTCCACCATGGAGAGCAAGTCCAGCGGCATCAGCAAGGTTGCCGAGCACGAGTGGATGAAGAATGAGTCCCTGGGTGAGGTGACTGGCTTGCCCACCCGCGAGCACTGGAAAGTGAGTAGTAATTCTGCGTTCCTTCCCGGTCTTCTTATACCTAGGCGCCAGAATGGCGCCATGTCCTACGCGAGATGTCGTATGCGCGCTCGTCATTCTTCGGGAATGGCGTGCTCGCAGCTTCCGACACCGAACTTCCCCCCACATGAGAACCGTCCCCGCTAACACTTCACCTATCTAGGCGGACTCGGCCTCGCCCAACTGTGATTCTCCCACCTGCCGCTCTTCCTTTGGCCTCTTTCTGCGCCGTCACCACTGTCGCCACTGCGGCCATGTGTTCTGTTCCTCTCACACTCCTCACGCTGTGCCGCTCGACCAGAATGCTCGTTTCCACCCCGATGGTGTCCTCTCGCGGGTCTGTGATCTCTGCTGGAGTGCCCACCAGCGCTGGGAGGAGACCCGCAGCGACCGTCTGAGCAAAATTCAGAACTCGATCGACCAGGCCAGGAACGGCGAGAACTCAAATGAGTCCTCATATCTCGGTATCAGCCGGGAATCCGGCCGTGCCGCTCTCAAGCCCGACCTGGGTCAGTCTGTCGAGGTTGCCGCCAGTATTCCTCGCGACTGGAACTGGAGCACCTTCTGATCACTTTCATTTGTGGTCAGCGGGTCTGACTGCAGTTCGGCATCTTCATTTCTTCCCGCTGTCTTATTTCGATCCCCCCTTTTTTTTTCTCTCATGACTCGAATTGGCGACCATCGGTTACGGCGTTCTGTATGTGCCACGGCATTATGTTCCTTACCGGTCTATTACGATTGCTTTCTGTGCTTCTTCCCTACATATCGTTTAGGGACTCTCTCTCGTGCGCTGCTCCTAAAGATATCGGTAGCAGTGCTTTCTGTGTTTTCGGTGTTTTCTGTGATTTCTTTTTCGTTGATCAGGATACCCCGTCATTTCTGTGGAGCGGCGATCTCACTTTCTACTTGTCTTCTGATGTCTGATCCCGCTACGCTCGAGGACAGAATGGGGGCTGTCGTTTCGCGCTCACCAAGAATGGATCTAGTTTAATCTCGAATATGTTCTATCTCGTGTCTGCTAAGCCTGTAGATCTATAAACATGAGAGTACCGGAGTATATAGTCACCTAGCCACCTCCACCCGTCGAAACATGCCGACATGCTCGATCCCCTCCTCGTCCCAGCGTCCCAATGACTCGTCAGTCTGGAATCCCAACCCCTTATACATTTTCTCCACCTGCACCTGCGCATGAACCAGTACCAATCCCTGCCACTGAACTGGCCTTTCGGTCCAATGGGACCTTGTCGCCACCCGTGCGGCCGCCTCGTCGATCTCCGCCGCGTGCTGCATCGCCCATTCGAGGGCTATCTCAACCAGTCGCCGGCCCAATCCCAGGCCTCGATATTGTGAAAGGACCGCCACGCGGGTGAGCTTGATGCAGGGTTCGTGGGCCCAGTCGTAAGGGAAGTCCGACGTCACGTCCGGGTGTGTCAACAAGTCGTGCGGCATCTGCGGGGGTGGCACGAGACGAATCACCGCGACCGGGATGCTGGTACCGCTGTCGGGGGCCGTAGTGGAGATGACCCATTGCCAGCTGCGCGCGTCATCTTCGTCGATCTCAGCGTCGGCGGAGCAGCCTTGCTCGTCGACAAAGACTCGCATGCGCACCGTCATTGCATCCTGGAAGACGGACGGATTGGAGTTGGGCTGGTCGGGAAGGGATAGCTCGGTATCCGGACCGGGGGGTGGTTGGATGGCTATGCTCAAGGTGGGTTTGGACGTCATGGTTCCAAGTTTGGCCCGATTGAGGTGAGGGAAGGTACGTATCAAGCGCGGGGGGTTCTTTCTATCAACAAGGTAAAATCATTGACTGTTATCGTGGGCTCGGCGCATCTATATCCGTGAACTTTAGGATTACCAGGCCCTATGTATTCGCAATGGTACTAACCCAGCCTTAAAAAGTGAAATTGTTCGCTATGTATTCTTAAAAGAAACTATACATATCATATGAATAGCTAAAATAGTCATTTTTACAAAGTACCTAATTGAAGCTGTTCTTGACAGACGAGTGATGTTTATAATAAATATTCAATGCGGCCTGATGATGGAGATCGATACCAATTTCTTCAACCTTGGAATTGGTGACGGAGATTCGCAGTGAGCGCAGGGACTGTCTGCTGGACCACCCCTAGGCGTAGGCTAGCGCTCCAAAGATAGCAGATGATAATGGATCAAAGAGACTGATATCAATAGCCTCTCTTTGGGGCAGCTAAGTGCACAATGCTTGG
>JGI24509J20081_1000073_pt1 | contig 106838 bp, 88 predicted proteins | sample LinPmetageLP29_FD_20081 | JGI IMG/M metagenome (IMG submission 20081) | reverse complement strand
CAGGGCTTCCCGTCCGCTCAGCCGTACTTAAGCCACACGCCGGCAGGTTAGTAGTTGGGTGGGTGACCACCAGCGAATCCCTGCTGTTGTATGTTTTTGTTACTGTTTTATTCAGAACAAATTAACGTTATTCGGAGGTATTCGGAGGGTCCGATCGCGACGATCCCCTACTAAGGGCGGCCCGGGGTTGGGATCGAAGGCCTGACAGCCTGACATGACAGCGTGACATGACAGCCTGACATCACACTGCATACGGGGAAGCGGATCGTCAGCCATGACCCCGTTTCATGGGTGGCCACCAACTTCTACCGACGAGGTAATGGGAGACTGGCTGCCCAGCTGGCCAGAGAAGCTTGTGAAGTACAGAACAAGCTTCCGCTGCATTGGTGGGAGAGCTGAAAATATCTATAATAGCCTGCTCCAGTCTTGCGCAATGGAATACATTGTGTTGGAAAATTCCTGTACGACAGAAAGCCTACATGTAGGTGTCGTGGACCACCTTCCAAGGTTAGACATATCTCTAGCACATTGCATACCGACGATCCCCCGCCGAAGCCCCGTCGATGGAACTCCAAGGCTCTCTCTGATTAGTTATTTATAACAGTTCTTGGAACTGATTGTCTTCAAGAATTAGTCTCTGTTTTACTGTATCTATTGTGGGCTTTCCCCTCGAGCATCGCACCTTACTTGATTGATAGGTTTTCGACCCGGCAAGTAGATCTCTAACGACCACTCCTTATCCTCGCGATGGAAGCCTTCAGTGAGATCTCCGCGGAGAGTCAACCCGATGAACTCAAATCGATAGTCTCTCGATTCGAAAACTCAGTGAAGCAATGCACTGGAAGCCCGGCCATCGTGTCCCCCCATCAACCGGCTGATCTATACGGCTTCGAAAGCCTGCCAATGGAAAGCTCGGCCAATCAAGCTCCTCATCTTCGGTGGTCCTACCAGACTCTTGGCCGGAGTGTCATACAGCTCAAAGAGGGCCTGATAACGCGTGGTGCGGATACAAAAACCGTGCTTTTTGCCTTTTGTGAAAGCCAAGTGGAATCCGTGATCTGCACATTGGCCGCACATACCGCGGGTTGGGTCCATGTGCCTATCGGGCCAGAATATTTGCGCAATCCAAAAGAGGTCCAGCATATGATCACCGCGGTCACCGAGTCGACGAATCCTGCTGAAGTCGTGTTTGTTGCGGCCAAGCAGGAGAACATCGAACAAATTGATCAAATTCACACCGGGTGTAACACAATCAAAGTGTGCTGTGGTAAATGTCCCGACTCGTGGGTGCCATTTGATTCTTTGGTTGGGAAGTCCATTTCAACCCCAGAACAATCTCAGCAAACCACAGATTGCTCGCCGAACCTTACCGTATTCTTCACGAGCGGCACAACCTCCCTTCCCAAAGCCTGTCTAATCGATACCGCGCGATGGCTTCATGCATTAGAACCATCCTTGACACCAGGATCTGTTATGCCTGGGGACCTTTGTACCATCGCCGTCCCGTTTTATCATGCATTTGGCTATATATGCACAATGATGCCGCTTCTGCGTGGTGCAGGCGTGGTTTTGATCGGTCCCAAGTTCTCGCCGCAGGCCATGGCGACCGCGCTAAGGCTTGAGGCTTGCACACACGCGGCTTTGGTTCCCACCATGGTGCATTCTCTAGTACAAATGTTTGATAATACAGAACTCGACGTGCAAAGCCTTAGAGGCGTGATTTTGGCCGGAATGACCGTTACCTCCAACATTGTACGCAAGTGCCAAGAGCTTCTCGGCGTTTCCACGGTTGAGAACTACTACGGCATGACAGAAGGTGTCTTCGTATCGACTGGTCCCGTTGAAGACTTGAACGCCACTATGCTGAATGATACTGCGAGTATTGGGAAACCTATCTCCGGGGCCAAGGTACGAGTATGTGATGAAGACGGCCATTCACCCGTGCCTGTGGGAGTTACAGGTGTGCTCCATTTTTCTGGCCCTACCATGATTGAGCAGTACCTAGACTACAAAAGCGAGGACTTTTACAAGTCTGAAGATCGGGTATGGTTTGTAACAGGGGACCGGGCATTCATGGGCCATGACAAGCAGTTATACATTGTCGGAAGACACAAGGACATGATTGTACGTGGCGGGGAGAATCTTGCCCCTGTCAAGATTGAGGAGCTCCTGATGCTGAATCGCCAATCCCTTGTCCTTGAGCCACAGGTAGTGGCAGGAGAAGATGCCATCGCAGGCGAAGTTCCTATTGTTGTGACTAAGGTGGCTGCCACGCGTGATGTGGAAAATATGATGCATCAGACCATTCGCGAGAACCTTGGACTTCGCTATCTTCCAAGAGCCTTTATCTCCTTGGATTCCCTCGGCCTTGAGGACTTTCCGCGCACCGCTGCTGGGAAGATACAGAAGCCGAAAGTGAGAAAACTTGTTGCCGATTTTCTGCAATCTCAAGCATCCGAACCGAAACAAGGACAGCACCCCCCAGCACAGCTCTCCCACGATGTTGTGACAGTTTGGTCACAACTACTAGGTCTTGAACCTTCGCATCTTGACATCACTGCTCCCGTCACCCAGCTAGCCGATAGCATACTCATGCTCAGTGCCCGGGTAAAAATCAAACATGTGACTGGGCACAGCGTTCCACTTGCACAGTGGCTTGTTATACCTACAATTGCCGACGAGATAAAGGTGCTTGGTGGGTTGACAGCAGATAGCAACACTGAACACACTGAGGAAGCTTCTGACAAGCTTCGTTCGGGCCCCCCCAGCACCGGAGACATGGTCCATCTTGGGGAAGATGAAAGTGCTTTTAATGCCACCAAAGAGGCGATTGAAAAGACTATTGTCCGGGAAGGTCTTTCCTGGGAAGATGTCGAAGACGTCTTTCCCTGTACAGATTTTATGCAGATATTGTGTCGATCACAAGTCATCAACACCTGGAATATTCGAACTACTATTCTCTCCAATAGTTCAAGTGTGCAGGTATAAAAACACTCACGAGTCCTTCTTCGTTCTCTCTGCAATTACTAACATATCTAACAGGCGATGCGGACAGCTCTGGAAGAAACTTTGCTCAAGCATCCGATAATGCGTTCATACTTGATTGTAAACGACGAGGTTTTGGGCAAGGAGCTTGGTCTCTATGTCATCATGCGGCAAAACAAAAGATTACTCGAACAGTGCATCCTCAATTACGGAACCGTCGATACACTGGAAGAGCTGCGAAGTGTTACCATGAACTATCCTTTCAAAGACCATGCTAAGCTTCCGGGACCACTGTTTCGTTGTCTTGTTGTATTTGTTAGAGAGACCAATTCGGCAGCTTTGGTCACAAATGGTAATTGTCACCCTAATACCATACTTATACTCCGCTAATTTGTATATAGCGGCTCATGCTACATTGGACATCACATACCTTTCGATGATCCTCGAAGACCTTGACCGTGCTCTGGGCTGCCAACCGCTATGGCCCCGTCCATATTTCAAAACATGGGCAGATACTTATCACATCCTTCGAAGATCACCAGCAGCGGGTTCGGCAGTCAAGTTTTATACAGAATATCTAAGGGACCTTAAGGATCACACGCAGGCGCTTTGGCCAAACCCAACGGCCGAACTCATGGTTTCTCCGGAACGGGCTGCAAAAGATGGCCATGTACTCGTTTTTCCTGCTCCATCATTCGTCCGCCTGCGACAGCAGTATCCCATGCTGACTGCACCCGTTATTCTGAAAGCCGCGCTTGCACTGACGGTGATATTACATACCAACCACACACATGCACTCTTTTTAAACCTTGAAGCGCAGAGGACGAGATTCCCCTTCCTTACCGAAAACTCTCCATTCGATGGTATCCCCGAGGCTGCAGAGGTAGCCGGGCCAACATTTGGAGGCGCTTTGAACTTAGTGAAATTCCAGCCCACTGAGACTGTACTTGAGTACTTGATGAGGATCCAAAAAGACCAGGAGAACCTCACAAAGCACGCAGCTGCCCCGTGGCACGAGATCAGCAACCAATTACGCCGTTCAATGCAAGATATTCTGCCTACAGTCGCAGAGTCATTAATCTTTAACTGGATGCCAGGCCTTGGACCCGCTATTCTGGGAGAAAACCCATACCGACATATGAACGTCACACAGACCCATATCAGAACCAAGCTGGGAATGTTGGCAAGTGCCGGAGCTGGAGGACCGGACGGCAGTCAAATTGTGATTTACCTCCAGGGCGCTTTGGCGAACATGTCGTCTTTCTGGGTGGAACGTGCTGCGGAAGAAATGAAGAACATTGCGCTATGGTTAGCAGATGAAGATTCCTTGCAGATGTCTGTTGGGGAATTCACGAAGAGTATTACTCCGTTGTGAAATGGGCTCGACGGGCCGGGGCTAGCAGTTTATTGGAGACGTTGCTATGCTTGACTTGAGCACCATATCTTTATCCTATGGACTGTATCTTAGAAACTATAGACGGCTCGGGATTCGTCATTTTGCATTTCTTCCTCTATAGTCACATTGCTATTTAAGTCTTATACAAGCAATCTCTGGCACATGCGACTATAGAGTGTGGCAGTTGCTCAGAGTTTGGTCTAGAATCATTTACTCCACACAGTCAACAAATTCTAACTATAACCTTCGCTATAGGCGATGGAAAAGAAGTGCTATATGCTGACCGGGATTTGACCGCTCGGCGCTCGGTAATCAATCGGGAAAGAAGCTTGGATCTGCTCTCTCCTCCCTTTTCGAGTGGTGCTAGATGCACCCCCCCGAGGCCTAGACTCCGGCGCCTACGGCGAGGAGTGCTGCGTTGATGCATCGTTATCTCGCAATTTCCTTAACATCTTGGAGATCAGTGTACCTACACCCAGGGAAGCGGGCTTAATGAGGTAAACCCTTGCACTTGACCTAAAGGTAGGAAGGATACGGGCACCTAGGCTAGTGCGTTTCACTGAACACCTGGGCAGAAGCCCTGGGGGGTACGAGATAGAATGAAAGAGGGTATTATTAGGTATTTCTCACACCTCATCCTGTACTCAGTTCTCCAGTGGCCACTTGCTGGCAACCTTCCTTCCCTGACATATCGCCGTGCGGGGATGCAACAGAGTTTAATCCAATTCTCTCTCTCTCTCCCCCTGTCCCCTCACCTTTCAATGAATCGGGAAATGTGATCACCAACCTCGGGAAAATGTTTATTCGTTCCGAGAATCGCAAGGGTTGCCCCGGTTCACGGAGCCGGACTCAGCTTGCGCGCCCTTTTTCAGGGGCTCGTTTTTTCCGGCTGATAGGTGCAAATTGACCCCGGTGGTTCACTCTGGTTTTTCTCCCACAATTATGACCCGTCGCCTTCTCAAAGAAGATATCACGTATTCCCTCGCTAAGGAGCGTGAGATAAACATACTCCATGAGCTGGGCTACTTCGACCAACAGTCCCGCTTCTTCTCCTATCTCTATGACAGACGCGAGTGGATGAAAGCTGTTGTTGCCCATCACCTGGGCTTGAGTTCGACCGATGTCTGCCATGTTGCAAAGATGGAAGACTGGCTCCGTGGCAGCTTCAATGTCTGCATTCCCATCACTATCACGGCCTGGGAAAGCCGGCAGCAGCCTGGACAACGTGTTATTCTCCGATTTCCGCTTCCATACCGCGTTGGCGACGAGTTTAGTCCCGGGAACGGGGACGAAAAGATCCAATGCGAAGCTGGTGCCTATGCATGGCTCCAACAAAATTGTCGAGATGTTCCAATTCCACAGTTGTATGGCTTCGCTCTTTCAACAGGTGAAACTGTACGGGGCCTAATATTCACCTCTGAAGTTATAGAGGCTAATAGCTGGGTGTAGTTTACGCGAATTGACTACCTACCTTTTCTGAGCCGTTGCTTCCAACACTTACGGCTCCGTTTACTACATTTGCTTCGCCTCCCGATACCATCAAACTATATCTGCTATCCGGACCGGACAAAAGAGCCTCTAGACCGTGTGAGCCGTGCCGGTTATTTGTTGATAGAGTGCATTGAGGAAAGTCAAGGGGTAATGCTCTCGGATACCTGGTCTGAGGGACAACACGATACCGAGTTACGGCGTAACTTCTTCCGTGACTTCTCTCGGATTCTTCTGAGTATCACCAGGACACCCTTACCTCGGATTGGTTCATTTATCATCAATAGGGAGGGGTTCCTAACGCTAAACAATCGTCCTCTTTCAATGGAGCTCCAGGATTTGGAGAATGAGCGAATCCCAACCAACATACCCCGCGACTATACCTACTCCACCGTTGACTCTTACGCATCGGATATTCTTGGAGTTCATGATAGCCGCCTACGAAATCAGCCAAATGCCGTAAACAATACAAAAGATTGCGTCTATCAGATGTCGGCACTGGCGGCAATGCGGACTCTAACTCCAGTATTTTTCCGTCAGGATTTGCGCCGTGGACCCTTTGTTTTTACATTTACAGACCTACATCAAAGCAATATCTTTGTTGATGACAAGTGGCGCATTACTTGCCTAGTGGATCTCGAATGGGCCTGCTCGCGACCTATTCAGATGGTTGAACCTCCTTACTGGTTGACTAATAAAGGCGTCGATAACATCGAAGTGGAAGAATTCAACACGATCCGGAAGGAATTGATGTCGGCTATAACTAGCGAGGAGTCAGAAGATTTCAGCAGTATTCCTTCAAAGGATGCCGCGCCTCTACTGCTGTCAGATGTCATGGAACAGGCATGGGAAACTGGGACATTTTGGTATTCCCTGGCACTCTCCAGCCCTACCGGTCTATTTCGGATATTTTACGAGTATATTCAGCCATTGCTGTCCGAGCATCCCTCGAATGAGATCGGTGAAATCATGCCTTTTTACTGGGAGAAAGACGCGGCGAGATTTGTGGTGACCAAGCTTGCTGACAAAATGAAATATGATAGTGACCTTCAGCAGGCTTTCGCAGCGAGCAGCTCTGATTGCGAACCATGTCACTGATCGATCAATGAAGACTTCAATTGGAAAGGGCATATCCCAGTAACGTTTGCGTAAAAGAGAGCGACTCCATACATTTGGCCTGTGTTTCTCTGGGGGAATGATATCTGACTGTCTTCATGATTCGGCCCAGTAACCTTCTAGCCAGGTCTGCCTTGCGGGCCACTTTTGGCGTCCTTTTTAAGGAGGTCTTCAACTGCTTGGTCCATCGCTCTGGACGCCTTCTCCACCTGGTTCTCATCCCTTTTAATCTGTGCCCGTCTGGCTGAGGAACTGAGCAGTCGAAGATCCTTCACATCCACTTTTATAGCTTCTCTGATTTCAGCTTTGTAGGGTTTACGGTTGTCGGGCATTGTGGAACCTAAAAATGAATCAAGGAGTCAGCTCTGGTTATAATTCCGTGGATGGCCATTCTCAGCCGGACAGGTATGAACGAATGACTGACAAGGAACGTATTGTTTAGCAGATATCTGACACTTGACTTGGGCGGAGCTGCACTGCTCAAAAGAGAAAGTCGACGATTAATGGTCTCGATAGCTTTTTATATGTAGATTATGAGGAATTTTGGAAAGGACCCTAGAAGGAGCATACAAACGGTTTATTTACTTTGGGCTCTTGTAAAATAGCATCCAACTAACCTTGACCCCTCATCAGAACATGCAAGAAACGATATGTGTAATACCAATCAGAAAACGTTTAACTAGTTGGCTTGTTGGCTGTTTCTTTGTTTGTTAGCATGTATGGTTCTGTATTAGGTTAGAGCCGGTTTAGGAGAACAGGGCTGAGCAAAGTGACTGTATAATGGATAGGGTGAGAAGACCGTAGAAGACCGGCCAATATCCTGCGGGCCGATGCGAGGGCCGCACAGGCCGCCTAGCCTGACTATGATAATAGATCATTGGACGCTGTTAGCTCTGAATCGGGGGTCACTTCGCGTCTACACACACAGCCTGACTGCGTGACTTATGGCGTAGACCCTATAGTCTATACGTACCGATGATTGCATGACCTAGTCTGAGGAAACTGTCGAGAATCACCTGCTGCCGCACTGACACCCTCAGCTGACAAGCACCCTGGAATCATTGGTCGGACCGTGCTATCTTACACTTTTGACCCCTTGGCAATGGGATTTCCACGTCCGCACGTCGCCACTTTCGTTGGTTGAATACCGCCAATTGCACCCTGTCGCCGAATTCTAGCCTGCCTCGGCAAAACTTCCAACAGGACAAAGTGTCCCACGATTCTGCCTCGCTCACAATCCTGATCCATCCCCGCAATAGTTCCAAGAAATATCGACTGGATCTATTCCCCTATATACGCCTCTGCGGATAGCTTGTATTCTAATCATCGCTTAGGCCATCTTAGGCATCACACCCGTCAGAAATAAATGGAGATAGGGTTGCCAATTCGCATAGTACCTATAGAGGGTTGGCGAACACCTTGGAAATTGGTTAAGGTCTGTCTATAACGCTAGAGGACTTTTAGCAGGAATATGGAGGCGGAGTTAGACCGGAGGTGCTTGCGGCTGATCGTAAGTATCGGCTGGGCCATATGTGAGTTCCCTATGTGTTTTGCGAATAGGTCGCGGCGGCTCCTCGGAGTACTAGTGGCAAATAAGAGGCATACAAGCTCGTACGACCGAGCCTGTACTTAGGATAATGGTTTATACTTATTGAGAGGCCTAGGAGACAAAAAGCTAGGCCTACAAAAGGAAGCGAAATCGATAAAAGTATCTGTCGGAAGCGGTGAGCCCTATGACGGGTAGTTTCTCACCGCCCTACGTTTGCTAGCCCTTAGGGGTGCGTTAGATAGCTTCTTCTATGATTATAAGTTTTTCCCCTCCTAATTCCCTCTCTAAGTAGGCTAGATTCTGCCTCCCTAGCCCTCTCGATAGTGTCGTGTAGAAAGAAGAAACTAGTAGTTATAGACTGTAGCTATAGACATATAGGAGCTAATTGGCCAAACAAGAGACAAACCAATCAGGGACCTAGGTTATGCTACCAATCAAAGCACATAAGGGATTTACCGCCTTTAACAAGATTAAATAAGACACGCCGTATGTAGATGCGGTCTTACAGAAGATCTTCGGAAATGAAAACTTCGAATGTATCGCGTCCCTGCTTGGGATATAAATTAGGGTCCTTCGGTTCTTCGAGAGAAGTATATCTCCGGCCGGGTTTATGATCGAGATAAGAGGGTATTAACATCTACTGTTGGAAAATCCCCCTACGCCGGTCCGCCGGAAGCCTTTATGTGGGTGCCGTGGCTCGTCTTAGACGTATCTTCAATATCTACCTAGGTATGTCGAGATAGGGACATTATTTGGTAGGAATGTTGGGCTATTCTCTTTATTACGATTTGTGTATTTACTCCTGATTAATTTTAGAGAGATTGAAGCCTTGAGAGCTTCTTTCCGAGAAGAGCAAGTATACACGACTGTATTAATGATGAGCTAACATTGAGTTGTTATTATAAGCTATGTTGTTTTCTACTTGCGAAACCTCTTCGGGTTATTAGGATCGTAGCGAGGCAAGGGTAAGATGAAAAGAAGTAATCTTGGCCTTGGGTTAGACATAAAAAAAAAAGAAAAAGAAAAGAAGAAAAAAAAAACTTGTAGAGTCTGACGATAACTTCTATCTGATAATCTGATAGTCTGACATACTTTTGTCCTCTTAGGCCTGGTAGGATCGCTTCTGCATAGCATCTACCTAAACCTGTCGATCCTGAACAAATTTCCCTAGCGCTGTGCTTTCCTTCTCCGATATACTTCGCCCGGACCTAGTAGCGCGCTTAAATCCAATTTCGCCTCGTACTCCGACAACTGCCCCAAAAATCGAGAAGATGGTACTTGCCGGATCCTCAACCACGCTATAGACACTAAAGGCTGTATTCCCGACTTCTCCGGCTAGCAACACCACTCGACCGAGGACGCCTAGACTAAGTGCCCCGATAGTCTCGCCGACGGCGGGGACAAGCATCAAGAGAGAGCCGACAAAATTGACGATGAAAGCTTTCTTTTCCGTTGCGGTGATCGTGTCTGCGGCATCTATGATCTTCTGCATCTGTTGTACGGCTAACCCCGTTAGGAAGAGGGGCAACTGAGCGGCGTCGACCGCATTATCGACGTCTTGGGTGTATATGAAACCTCTAGCGTTAGCGGCAGACTCGTCAAGCTGATCGCCAAAGTCGGTTAGATCCTTTATAGCACCTAAAATGGTGTCCTTCGGGTTAGGAATTTGCATGTGCTCGACGTCTCGCAGGGGATAGCCGTACCAATGTCTTCGGCATGCCTCGAGTTGTTCGGCCGTCTGGGGGTGGCAGCCTAGCTCAACCATACTTCTATGTCGCCGAATTTGATCTATGATTGATCAATGCCATAACTATTCGTTATGTCCTAGAAAAATCCTTTCTTATCATCGAGGATCCAGTAAATCTCGTCAGGCCCGGAGAAAGGATCGCTAGGAATGGATGTAGGGCAAGTTACCGATGAGTTTGTATTTCCTTTTGCACTGATGCAATGGAACCGGTTAGGCCTATGAGTACTTATGTATTCGTCAATCTCCGAGTATATGGTGTCGTTGATATACTTAGCGTAAGTGTTGAACTTGCCATCGTACCCGCTGTCGAGAAGGTTGTTGTATTTGGATATAGCTGTCTTGAAGTCGCTGTTCATAATTCGCAAGGCATAGATATCAATATAGAAGCTTGTAATAGTATCACCGGCCTTGGCAAGATCATCTAATGTGTCGAAACTATCGAAACAAAACTTTATCTTAATCTCTTCCTCAGATAGTCGGGTATACATGTCAACCAGATCGATGGCCTAGTTAGTGACACCGCCCTATTGAAGTGCCAATATAATAATCTTAATCTCTACCTTTCGATTTTCGCTTATGTAGGCAACGTACTCCGTACCGTTGTAAACAAGAATGTTAGAGTATGAAAGATTATCAAAGGTGTGCTAGTGATCGGTATTGGTGTCGATGATCTCGTTGATTTCTGCCAAAGCAAGATAACTAGCCGTGCCCGTATATCGGCCCTCTAGTGCGCCTAACTCCGGGCCTATGTAGGTATATATGGGTCCTGAGCAACCTACCTCGGTCATCTTAAAAGAGCGGCCGTAGCTGGCCATACCCACAACGACCTTGTTAGGAGGCATGCCGGCCTTAGTGATTATGCTTATCGCTAGTTTAGTCTCTATAAAGTTTACGTGGCTGCGAAGATAATTACCGGCCGGGCAACTATTAATGGCATATGGCTTGTCGTAGTCCTACTAACCATAGAGGTCGTAGGTTATGTATATCACGTAGTCCACAATTTCGGCAAACTTAGTAAGCGGGCCGAATCCTCGAAGATACTAGTATGAAGCAGGCATAGCGACAGAAATGGTCTTTCCAGCTGGTATTATGTCTCTAACCATTTAAAGGAATTTGATGTAGTTTGCTCCATTCGCTTTGTTCTCAGGGACCCCAGGAATATCCGGAGCTCTAGGATATTCCCAGTCAAAGTCCAGACCATCAAGATCGTTATCCTTCAAGGAATTAACCACGTTTTCCGCAAGCTCCTAGCGTTGAGCGTCTGTTACCCCCTCGCGGAAGATAGGGTATATGTCCTAGGAGGTAGAGAAAGACTAGCCACCAAAGGAGAAGATGCGCTTAAAGTCTGTCATTCCGATAAACGCCTCAAACGAAGGTCGCACGTTCTCAACGTCAACTCTCATGTCGTATGTGATATTGGCAAAAGCAAACTTCAACCCCGGTTCACTCTGTACATATATACATACATATTTCTTTGTTTGATGGTTACTATTTCTGACATTCTCCAACATTAGCGCCATCCATTCCCACGACTTCTATAGGTAACTATGCCTTCACACCCTACTCACCATCAGAGTGATTTGTTGAGCATTGGTATACCAACTCGCGACCAAGCGAGTAGGGCCCGAAGGCACGGTTACTCTACAACCTATATACTGCGTGGCCGCGCTTAGTCCCGAAGTCATCGGCCGCTATGCGGGATTAATTGTCAAAGACGAGTCAGGGTACAGACCCCGGTAATCGGGTCCGGATCCGAATCTATTAAAATATGGCAGAATCAGCCACAGATACCTTATGAACGAGGCATCCATAGGAAGGTCGGCATTTCTTTCCCCTAACTGAACCGGAGTCAGCCATTTCCTCCGCGGGCTCAACGGTTGGACCTAAAACCGTTGGAGAAAAAGTTTCTCATTATATGCATTTGTAATAGACAATTAGCTCTAACTATAGTTAAGTAAGGAGATATAAAAACCCCTTCTTGGATAAAGAAAAGTCTTTGATAGACAATCACAAGTTTTATTCATTTTGCTTCCGATTAAGCTTCCGCCATGATTTCTTCATCCAGGCCTTCAGTCTCGACAGAATCAAGTCTAGAATAAGAACCGGCATATGTATTTTGTCGCAATAGGAGCATCTAGTACCAGAACTGAGGGGTAAAAAAGATAGTAAGAACTTTATCAAGCTAGAGTGAAGTAGCCTAACTGTTACCATGGGAAGAAGCACACATGCCTGAGGCTGATGATCGTGGGATTCTTGTAAGAACTAGAAAGCTAAAGCCGGAAGGGGCATCTGTAAGCCTCTCCGGAAGAACTAAAGGCCGATCATGGCAACACTAACTAAAGATTTAGGTAGAAGGGAGAGATTGGTAGCATCGAGTTTTGTAAAGAATACTAATACGTATTCTTTGAAAATCGCAAGAGTAGGAAATTCAAAAGCGAATATATGAATTGGAGTTAATTAACCTATATTTTGCGGCAAATGCTCGCTCGAACCTACTAAGCAATTTTCACAGAACAGTCCGTAAGTAGGCGCAAATTGTAGATAGAACGATCGTAGCAATCCCAAAGTATGCAAGGGCATAGCAACTTGCTCTGTCTCGTGTGTGCTTCCAGCCCCAAGAGTCACGACTATGCCAAAGGCATACCAGTAACGGGATCTATACGCCAGCGGGAGCCAGCGGAAGAAGGCCTCTTGAGCCCGACGGGCAGACTGAGCATGTAGCGAATAAAAAGTTCCACCGGCGCTGTATCTTCGACCTCAAAGCTCCAGAGTTTGGAATACTGGAGCACAATTCGCCCTTCTTCAACGACAATTTGAATGATTCTGCCATGCTGCTTACCCATGAATGAGAGAAGCAAAAACTATACAAACGTAATTAGTCTTCTGTTCCGTTATATATTATATAGGCACTCACCGGATAGATTGGCCATTTTCGGCGAGCCCCATGAGCTCTACAAACTATCATTCTCATAATAGCTCTCATCTCATGGAGAGTAAGATTCTGATCTGCAAGGGTCGCATCGACGTCCGCAATGGTAGTGCAAATAGCATGGGGAAGAGGTGAAGTTTTATCATGGTCTTGTACAAATAGCTCCGATTTCCAACGCAGTTGGTTTGTTTCAAACATAGCGGGAAATTCTTCGGGTCTTAAGAAGGTTTAGTATCATAAATCAGTCATAGTGCTGGGATTCGGTTATTCACGTACATCGTCTCCCATGAGCCGCCCAGATCTAGAAGGGAAAGAAATGGGGATCCACCATCTCGCACTGCGCTGAGCTCGTATGCAATATGGTTAGCAATGAAATCAGCATGGGAATGGTCATCCCAGAAGTGGTATTCTTTGAGTCTCTTCTCAAACAACTTCTGAGCCGCTTTAAGAGGGTCTTCCGAGACAGGCAGGCTTTCTTGCACCGTGGCGAGGGCATCTTGGAGTGTAGGCATATATGGAAACCGACGGACATCGTAGTTGTTTCCGGCAGCATTGATTGGATATTTTTGAAGGACCCCCACCGGGTAGGGATCGAAGAAACGAGGCTCGAATTGTGGAATACCATCGTCTGCAATGTCTACTTGATATGCCTCAACACCGAAAGCCTGCAAGTCGGTGGGTGAGAGGAAGATAGATTGGCAATCTTCAAATTGCCGCAATGTTGCAAGAAGTACTTTAGCCCTGTCTCTTGCTTTCAAATTCATCTCGACAGATGAGCAGGCATGAAGAGAAGAAATATGAGCACGTGGGATGACGCTGGTAGAAGGAATCTTGCTGTAGTCTGCGAGTCGTAGAGTGACAGAACAACTAACGGATATCACAACTGACTGGTCAGATCAAGGGCAAGAGATGCTGTCAGATGTACGTTACTTACAGATGGTTTCTCGCTGATTTCTTGTACTGTGAGATCGAGGCGTTACTCAGGAGGCTGTGCTTCAGGAAGCGCTGAGCCTTCTGGGTTGACCTTCAAAGCGCACACCGTGACTATCGACGTAGGTGGTGGTTAATGTATCCTCGTACCTGCTCGTTCAGCTTGCGCGTGACTGTCCTTACCCCGAGAGGACGCTCTCGAATGATTCCAGAATGTAGGGAGTCGCCTAATTTGGTTGAAGGAGCCAGTAAGGAATAGTACCTAACGCGGGCGACATCATCGGTCGAATTAGGTATAGTGGCCCTCGGGTCACGTGGACCAGATTCGGGAGTCAAAAATTGGGCATCTTGACTTAAGCTTTTCTGCTACGAATCATTCCCCGGTAGCTTTGCGAAAGCCACGTTAAAAGCGCAATTCACCCTAAAACCAAACCAACAGCTTTATCCGATATTCCGGGGCTTAGACCATTGCTTCGCTGATTTGTTGAATTGATAGACGGTGATTCTACTGGCGATTTCTTGATGTTGAAGGCAGCTCTGCTGACACTATCAATGTTCCAACAAATAATTGAACATTTTCAAAATTTCAGCACCATCCGCGATTTCGGATTTTATTGCATCCTATCAGCTAGTCTGTCTTTCTTTCTTCAAGCCTCTGATAGACAGTTTGTGGTCTAGCTTAATTGAGTTGATCATTCAGCTTTCGCCCTTCACACAGTATCTCTGAAGCCAGGCTAGGCGGGCCGCGCATACTACCCTGCAAGTAGTTACCATAACACTATTATAGGAACTAAGATGTTATTAGAACCAGATGACTTACTAGCTTTGCTAAATGATGTAGTTCTGTAGTATATATAGTTGACTTACAATGTAATTTCCAAGTGGATATCAACGATCCCGTTGACCAGAGGCAGGTCGCATTGTCGATCCCACTTACCTATGTCGAGTTGCATTGAATCCATTTCTAGGGATCAGGGTCTGACATTATACCCTACGGGGTATAACTGCTATACATAGGCAACTTCGTCGGCTATGCATTATTCCTCTTCTCTATTAGCCCTCTCAATCGTCATCTTCCAAGGTTGCTTTAGGTGGTGTATGTAGCATCTTCGAACAGCATCACACCTAAACAGACATCGTTTTCATACCAGCATAACTATGTATGATATTACACCTTAATGCATATTCACATATGGCTATGTATCCATTCATCCTCCGCTAGCTCCTTAGCGGAGCTACGCCTACCAGGCTCCCACTGTAGCATTTTACGCATGAAACGTAAAAAAGCCTCTCTCTCCACTTTCCCCTCGAGAGTAGTTTCCCTCTCCTCAAGCGGAACCCGACCCGTCAATAAATCTGGAGTGAGGAAATCACCTAGAGTCATCTAGTTAGTGGATTGGATGCCAAAAATCACTAGATATTGTAAAATAAGAAACTGCTTGCCTTCGCTTGAAAATAATTTGTCTCTTAGCTCCCCTCTGGTAAGAAGGCTAGGAGGCGGAGGACTAAGAAGATTGATCTTCTCGGCAAGATGTGCTCGACTCCGGTACTTCTCGTATTCGGGGTCTTGGCCTGTAAACAAGGAACCGCCTTCGTAGATATCCCAAATCTAAAACTTAACGCTATCATCAGGCTGCTTGTCTTACCATGCATCCCACATTCCATATATCGGCGCTATACGTCCATGGGACACCCAAAATCACTTCCAGTGCTCAATAAATCTTAGGTTGAATGAATACCGTATGGTATTGGTCACCGAGTACCGCCGAGCCAAAATCGCAGAGGACTGGGGCACCGACTTCTTTGGGCATTTTGAGTTCCTGGGACATGTAGATTGTTCTCCCGTCTGTGTCTACCTCTTTCCTCGGAACAGGTCGTTGGACTTCGTACTCCTCGAAGTGAGTATATACTGAATCATCATTGATACCGAACATGATATTGTCGGCCTTGATATCTAATAGGAAAAGAGTAAGTATTTTGAATTACAGAAGTAGGGGAGATATATTGGTTTACAAACCGGTGTGTGCAATATGGCACTCTGTATGGCACTCTGTATGAAGATAATCCAATGCTAAAAATAGACGATGAAGAACGACTGCAATGACTGGTGAGGGTAGTCTCTCAACTGGGTTGCGGCATAAGAGAGCCAAAACACTCTCCCATAATGGGGGATGCAAAGGCACCGATGCTTGTCGTGAGGTCCGTCGATGTAAAATGTATCAAGTAATATCCTTATGACCCTCCGGCCGGGATGGGCGGTTGGAAATTGCTCCATGTGTCTATAGCTATTAAGCTCATTGTCTACTTGCTGGCCCATAGACGAAGCCTAAACGAAGATTTTGAGCATAACGTAACGGCGGTAACTACATTCCTAGTGTATAAGTTTATCTGATTAGCTACCTTGAGAGAATCATAAGATATCTTACTCCATATCCCGTGCAAGCCACGCAGTTGAGGTAGATCCAAATCCTAATTTGCCAATAACTTGATATCGCTCCTTGATGACTTCCCCCATTCGAGTGGGGTAATACTGTGAGGAGATATAGTCTGGCAGAGTCTCTTCCTCAATTTTGTGCCATTCAGGTATCCGAACGAAGTTTGGGTTGGAGAAATTAAGAGGCTTCCATCTCCGCCCGAACTGGGGCAAAGACCGCAGAAGCGACAAGAACATGGTCTGAGTGAGGATAGCTTTTTCCTATGGCAAGTTGTAGATCGGAGAGATAGAGGAATGAATCTGATAGAGACTTGAGCATATTAAAGATGTTTTCAAAAGGTTGCTAAAAGACGCCAGGGGTGAAGGATGTCAGATCACTAAGTCAGTTGATCTCGCACACCCCTGCAAAGTGCGTATGTATATATGCTTGGCGTATTAATATTAAGAATCTTTGGATATTTGATTTGGAAAGTTAATATAGAGAAGAATAATTATGCCCCTCTAGTATCTGTCGCCTGTCGTAGATTTCCGAGTACTATAGAGCAGTATTCCACTCACCCTATAGTCTTTCCTGTATTCTTTCCAAATCTTGCCCATCTCTTTCAGAGGAAGTTATTGTCTTTGACATCTTGAATAAGTTTATCTAGCTTAGCAGCCGTCACAGCCAAGCTGCTTTTGCATTCCGGTTATTTTGCCAGAAAAAGACCACTTGAAACATGTTACACTCTTTCATTAGTTACTATCTTCTTCTGATTCTCTATTACCAAACCTGCACAGTATGTACTACTCCTTTTCATGGATTGTGTCGCTACCCGGGATTCGCCTAAACCCTTCCCTCCCTGCTGAACTGACGCTTGTCTCTGAAACCCCCGACCCATAATATCCCCGCTGTAAATTCATGCTGTTCAAGTATTCATTGGAAAGTGACATCCGACCGATCACTACATTATTCGCCAGTAGAGGCGGTATTATCGACAGTGATGATGGACGCCGGTGGTTGGTCGGAGAATAGGAATTTTCCGAGTCAGGCCCTGCAGGAGTCTCTGGTGAGATTGGAGACGGGTAGGTCTGCATAGGGCTGGGTTGCGGAGGCGGATTGAGGGATGAAAAGGCGACGTTAAATTGCGTAGGGAGTTCGACAGCAGAAGAATCTTGAAGGAAATCAATATGAGTGTTTAATGTTATGCGGGAAAGGGCTTGGTAGGAAGCTGTGGACATACCGTGCATCTCATATACAGTGCCTCCGCCTGATTCCACGGTGACAGGAGTCGCCGACGAGACCATGGAGCCCTGCACTGTCTCAGGGACTGTGGTTTCAGATACCGGCTCTGTACTTTCTGATACCGGGCCGGGCCCAGGGGAGGTTGGGCCGCCTTGGTGTATCAATTTGGTATCATCCGCCGTGCTGACAACCTCCTTTTTCTCCTCGACGGGTGCGGGCTGGCGGCGACGTCGACGTCTGCGCTGATACCAAAGTCCGGCATGGATCGCAGCGATGAGCAGACCGTAGAGCAGCACACCGATCACCGCGGCAGCCCAGACGGGAAATTTTCTGCCCTTGGTGGCTTGTATGGCACTGCTCAGAGTATTGTAGGGCCAGTAGGACGTTATTGTCTTGGTATACTTCTTATCAAAAATCCCAGCCAAGGAACTGTTGGTCCATGCTGATGGGGCGGTGGTGGTGGCACCCCCCGAGGCGCTACAAGAGCGGTTAGCCATCATCATTCATTTCTGTTCCGTTGATTGTATACTCACTTCTCACCTATCTCTGCCGTTATTATATCGGGCACTTTATATTCACTCCACTCCGCGGGGTCGTAGTCCTGGAAGTCTAGGGTGTTGAGATTGAAGTTGACGATGACACCACCCTCTAGACAGTTGGTTGGATCCACATGCTGCCCTCCAATGGCAAGCACCTGGTTTGGATAGACCTTCATGCATTGATGCCCACTGCGACCGTGTGTGTTGGTCCCGCTGTACGCCTTGAACCACTTGAACGAAGGCAAAGACAAGATATAAACGTCGTCTGACGGGTTTGCATCGTAGTCGAGACCATCGTATCCACCATAAATGTAGATGTTATGTGATGAGCCATCTGCGGCGCTAGCAATCACGGAGCAGAACTGAGTCAACTGCGGCGGCGTATCACCCGTCGTATTCTGGAGAAACCATGTTTGACTATCCACATCGTAGACGGAGACCGTCTCCATGAAGGTCGGGCTAATCTTTTCGCTGTGCGCCCTCTGTGATGCGTTCAGTCCAGTATCTCGCCAAAACTCGACGGGATCAACCACTCCCCCAATGGCTACCAAAACTCCAGATCCAGATACGGGGACCCAAACCAGTTCTGCATTGGCACGGCCAGTGATATAGTTGGGAAGTGTACTATTGGTCCAATCTCCATCCCGCATTACTGTCATGTTCATGGTGATAAGTGTGTCGGCAGTTATGGTGGAATCCATCCCATCGTAGGTGAAGGAGCCCCAGTCTAGGGAACGCATCCCACTGAAAAGGAATCCTAAATTCTCACTGGGCGCCGACACTCCAGCGCCGCTGGTAATATATCGTGTCACGTCGGCAGGGAGAGTTTCTTGGTACCATCCGTGCTCCCAGTTATTTCGATAGGGACCATACTGATAGGCTTCATACCCAAGGACTTCATTACCAGGCGGCGAATCCGTACTATTGGTGAGACGAAGCATGCCTCTATGATGGCACTTTAGTATGTACCATACCGGTAAAAGGGGAAAAGACTGACCCGTAGAGATAGAACTCGTCGTCGTTGGCAAACATAACGCCGTCAACATAATTTGGGGCTATGTTGTTGGAGGCGCCTCCAGTGACGGAGGTATTGCTGAGAACAGTCATGAAATTTGAGCTCGTGTTGAACGGAGTCGAAAGGTTCAAGGAATAGATCAGGCCTTCGAAATTGCCTGGTTCATGTAAGCCGGGTATATCTGGTCGAGTCCCTGTGAAATCCCGTACTTACCATCGTTTGCATAATTGACACAGCCGTCAGAAAATCCTCTAGAAATTTGTCAGTATCAAGAACCATCAAGTTAAAACCATCTCATACTGCTGAAACCATAGCTGTCCTCCGTCTATGTAGAGAGTATCACGGATAACGTTGGCTATCACCATCAGCACAATCTTCAGCAACCACAAGGATGTCCACATACCACGTAGCCCTTGCCAGTTACACATGGAGATGTTGACCTGTGTTTGCCATGTGTCACATTTTCCTTTAACACAGTCGATTGCAGCCGCCAGTAGCGTCAGAATCGCCCCCAATCGAAGCCGCATTTCAACTAACGGTATCACGGTCGCTCTGGTCGTCGTCTGGACTGTCAACACGGAAAAGGAAAAGGGGAAAAAAGAAATCCCATGAGTTATTCAATCAGAAGTATTCTCCACGTATTCTTGGAATACGAGAGTAGAGTGGCGGAGTGCCCGGTTCTGGTGAGCGATGGGCCTTTTTTTGCTTTCTTACTTTCTTTGTTAAAATCGAGATCCTCGCCCCGCGTGGGAGCCCAACAACAGAAGCAGAGAAACAGGTGGATACACAGATCCAAGTGCGTATATCTCCTAATTAATATGGCTACCTAGGCAACACGGTGCTCTATATCCAGTTTATTAATGGATAATCCATACCCTATCCAGGGCCGGGGAGATTCCAAGTCGACCCCGGTTGGTGCATATTTATGCAACCAGAGATGAGTCGCTGACCGGGATTCAAGGTTTTTCTTTGTCTACGAGTCAGTTACAGTAGCAATTAGGGGCATCGGGATGATCAGTCGACATTCTCGTCGGCTTTAGCTATCTTCAAATCTCCGATCTTCTTTCACGATGTGACGGACCGTGCGGATTGGACTTATTTCTCTCCCCTTGGTTGGCTTTTCTTTGCTTCTATTTACTGGCTATCGACGTTCTTTACACTGTCTTTTACAGAAAATTGACCATGAGAGTCTCAATTGCTTGGTTATCGCTGTTGGCGGCCTCTGACATTGCTTGGTCGGCATCAAGCTACAGTAGAGGATTCACCACGAGTATCACGACGCTGCTAGTGCCAAGAGGTGTGAGAGGAGGCATAATAACCATCACAGACACTGTTGACATTACAACCACAACTTGTCCCTATGACTCGACCTTGCATCCGACAACGGCCATCGCCAGCTCTACTGGGATTACTACCAGTAAAGTTGCTACCAGTACTACAACACCTACTACGAGCCTGGCTCCAACAGCTGTCTCCGACATCCCGACAATAACAACTCCCATCAGCGAGTCAACTGTTACCGGTGTTTCGGCAGTGGCGAGAACTACTTCAACCGCTACAGAAATCTCGGCAGCGACGACTACCTCAACTGATAAAGATGTCTCGACAGTTGCAACAACCACGACTAGTTCGCCCACCACAGAGGTTGTCACAACAGCTACCAGTATTGATATCTCAACTATTGCAGTGTCTTCGACCACAACAACGATCTTGAGCCGGTTGACTATGACCGAGGTGTCGACAGGAAGCACTGTCATCGGGTCAACCACTACAGAGGTCCCGACAACAACGACCGCCTCCGTTGTAACCACGTCAACTACGACTACATCATCTACGACGACTTCGGCTACAACCACTTCCACTACGACCACTTCAGTTACAGCCACTTCGACCACGCTAGGCATCTCGACGGTAACGACTTCCCTCCCCGAGCCAACCACTACCGCGGTGATCACTCTCTCCAGAAGCACGGTGACTATCGCTAGATCCGCCACTGCGACGAACACGGTCACAAACTCAGGTAAATTGTCTTCATACTAAGTACTACCGCAACTGCTAACATGATTAGGTCCAATTACTACGCAAACTGTTTCCACGGCCGTTACCGAGACCATCATTGGGCCCGGCACGACGCAAACAATAAGCTCCAGCGGCACTACGACTATCCCTCTTTCAGTCTGCCCTAGCCTGATCACCAATCCAACATACACACCTGCTTCCCCACTACCAACAGACTACACCTGGGGTTGCCCACCTAAATTCCTCTGCAAACCCCCTCATACCGGTGACCGTGCTCACTGCAATGTTGAAGCCGGTCTCCCGGCTGCGAGCTACATCTGCAACCCCTCAGACTGCATTGTGGCTCCACCTTTGGTGTTGGAACAGGGATCCGATGCAGCCGGCAACTATTACAAAGTCTCCAGCGCGTATTACAACCTTGACCCAGAGGACTTTGGTCTAGGCTACTCCATCCTCCCTGAGGAGTCCACCGCAGCTAATCGCAAGCGTGACATGGCCTTGCTGGATGTGAACAGCACAAGTCTGTGGAGCATCCTCGCCGGTCAAGTTGTCCAGAGAGATACATCGGACATTCCTGGTGTTTGTTACAACGATTGCAATGATGCGGCACTGGAGCCTCAGGCAATTGGGAAAACGCCTGAACTGTGCCTGAGTGGCTCGCCATTCATGATTGAGTTGGGGAATTGCAAAACGTGCATCAAAACCTACGCCAAGTCACCTTTAACTGCGTGGACTCAAACTTTGTTGCCTTCGTTTGCACAGTTCCTGGATTTTTGCTCAGACTCGCCGACGAAATCCACTGGCACCTCGGTAGAGACATCTGCTCCAAGCACTACGACATCAGGATCGAGCACAGAAACGAGCACTCAGTCTACCGAGATTGCCACCGAAAGTGTCACTTCTAGTAGCACTGGGTCATCCACTGCTCCCACAGAGGCTACGTCAGCCACAGCAACGAGCACTGAATCTACCGAAGAAACAATCACAACCACCGCCAAGGCAGCGACAGAGACCGCAACCCAGAGCAGCGAGAGTAGCACTGCTATTGAGTCCACCGACACAACCAGCACTGCTATTGAGTCCACCGACGCCACCAGCACTGACAGTACTCAAACTGAAGTGACCAGTTCAGCATGGACAACTCGAGTCATTCCGCAAGGCACAGCCTCAGACTCAGGTTCGGTAACGTCTGGCTCTGGCACCGATAGTACAGGAACTTCAGAGTCTGGTTCAGTGGCGTCTGGCTCTGGCGCTGAGAGCACAGGACCTCAGAATGGAAATACATCCCTGGCAAACCCAAAAACGACCGGAAATCTTTTTAGTGGTGCAACAGGCACGACTCCTCGAAGACCGAGTGGTACAGTATCTGCATCTGTATTTGCCTCTGCCTCTGCATCTGCCTCTGCATCTGCCTCCGCTATGCCTCTCTTTGCGGCTGCATCGGCTAATACTGCTCCTGGTGTCGGCTTTCTGGGTTGCATATTGGCTGGTGTTCTGCCACTTCTTTACCATACTTGAGTTTTATGTGGTTTGTTCTATCTTCTTTGGTTTTGGTTCATATACTTGGTGGTGATGTAATTGTTTCAATACATTTGCAGGAGTATTATCTTGTGGGGGAAGAGGGGAGGGTATGAGAAGAGATGTTCTTTGCTTTAGGTATTAATAGTAGACGGATTGTGGATTCAGGTGTGTGTGGAATTAGATAATGTAGATATCTGTACTGAGATAAATCATTGTGTTCCCTCAATTTCAGAAAGCGCATTCCAAAGGAGTCAATGTATTTCATTGATCGCCCCGAGTCCGCTGGGGCATGCCTGGTGAAAGGGACTCGTGCCCTGTGCAGTGATTCTGAATATCAAGACCATCTTCGGGACTCTTATACCTGGATCAATGTTGATCCATGTTTCTGATCCATCTCTCGAGACGTCAAGAATTTGACACCTCATACTGTATGTATTTCAATTGTGGATATGATCTACATCGAAATGACCCCGCACAGCGACGATCCCCGCCTTGCTGTGTGGTCATGATACTATTATAAGAACAGGAGACGCCCGCGTACCGCAGCTTGCACCTGACCTTGACCCCAACCGGGCTGAGAAGATCTCAAGAGCTTTCATGAATGCCAGACAATTTAGCTGGAACATCACCTACGCCTAATTAACGTAGCACAGGAGAGGGATTATAGGGGCCCGCAGGGATATCTCCACTCACGCACGATGACATCTGACTTGTGCTATCCTGCATACCATCTTCGAATCAGCTCTGTCACCTTAGACCGCTTTTCTGAGCCGAGTCTGCTATAAGAATCATAATCTCAACTGCCTAGGTAGTTTATGTTCAACCCTATTCACAACTATAGCTATACCTGAATCCCACAGTAAGTCCTCATCAGCTCATCCGAATACAGCATGTCTAATATGCCTACTAGAAGATGCCTTCAGCAACAGGAATCCTCAAGAAAAACGACGAAGGTGCCATTCGAGGCCAATTCGCCGTCGACGGCTCCACCTATTTTCTCGTCGGCACTCTCCTCACTCCGATTGCCTCGTTCGGTATTTCAAATGCCCGTATCACGTACAACTCCACCGAGCAGCTCGCGGAACAACCTATAATGTTTGAGGAGATTCCTATCCAGAAGGACCAGATTGAGCTGAAACTGCAGAATGGAGTTGAGGTTTCGGGCTTTTTCGATGAGCCGTTTGATGATGATGCTGTGAATGACCAGACTTTTGTTGCGGGCGGTGCGGCTTGGATGCAGATGGAGTCATGATTTGTTTGGATGATGATTAGGCGTAGCTGAATTGATAGTGTGCCTCTGTTTGTTTTTGCTGAGGGCGCTGGGTAAAAATTCAAGTGAATGCCGGGATGTGGAAGGTATATGAGGTAAAGTGATAAATAATCCAAATTGATATCAATGTTCCCAGTGGCCAGATAGGGATAATGTAAGAGCCGTCCATTTCGAATGCACCGTAGACAGTGGGCACGGGGATGTTGGTGGCATGACGAACGAAGCGTAGAGAGGCGGCTTCGTTCTGAAGCTTTTCTTTTCCTAGTCGTGGGAAATGAACTGTTCCCTTCACGTTGGTGATATACTCGCTTGGTCGTATACTCCGCTTGATAAAGATGTTGTCGCGACGGTATATCCTATTTCCGGACCTACAGCGGGCCATTCAGTCGACTCGGAGGGTGAATCTGAGTGTGGAGGCTTCCCATCGGCGAGGTCATCACAAGTTTCCAAGGCAGACATTCTTGTTAGAAGAGAAGAGTAGCTATGTGAGAAAGATGCAATTCGACTCGGTTAAATAGTACGCAGGAGCTGCAGCGAGGATGAAAATCAGCGACTACACAAAATAAGGGGGAATATGGAAAGCAGAAATCAGGCAGGAACTTGTCAGAAGCAAACAAAAACGTTTCACCGCCTACTACGGTTTTTACTGGCTTTCAGGCCGGATGTAGACTATCACAGGGATGTCCCTTGAAGAAAGCAGACTTCGGCCGGAGAAGACCCGAAGCCTCATTTCTTATGGTCTCCTGCTGGCCTCGTGCAGACATCGCCACGAAACACAACATTGGAAGCAAAGAATACCTAGGTAGTAGCAAATGTGCGATCATCGATAATGTTGGAATTGTTCACGGAGATCGCAGGGGTCAAATGCGGCAGAAGGAGATGGTTACTTCGGAGTCGGTCATCCCGACAGGCCAATTACTGTCTTGAGCAATTGGTGAGTAATGTCAGAATGTATTATTACAGTATGTTCGTTGCTGTCCTAAAGATGCCCATAACCCAGACTTCCATGTAGATGGGCCCATAGAAATCAAACTCCAGCACCAATGGGCTTAACCCCCAACACCATGACAATGTGCAAAATGACGCGCAAATTTGGAATAATATTACAATCGACCGAGCCCAGAACCTTGGAACACCGATACCAATACCCGTTCGTAAATCCATCACTCTTTTCACATCGTCATTCGAAGGCGCCGCTGACTGGAGCGCGTATTGCGACGAGGCTCGGGTGCCTCGCTCGTCTCAGTCTCAGTGCGCGTAGACAACTCCGGGGTAGGGGTGACAAGACTGATGCCGCGGTCTCGACGGGAGACGCGAGCTTCTGATTCGGGTGATAGGAACCGGTAAATGATGCGGTGATCCATAATTCGGTCTCTGCCTTCGGTCTTGGGCCACTGGAAGCCGTAGATTTTGGAATGGCGCTCACAGCGGGGACATTCACGACGTGTTTGGTAGGAGTTGGACTGCACAAACCAGGATTCACAGGTTTGGCACTCGACCCAGCGGTCGTATTTCTGGGCGAGTAGTCTTGCGGTCTTGGTGTAGTCTCCTGGGGTTCGGATAACGGGCACTTCGGTCTCGACGGAGGTAATGATGTGCCACTTGCGCTTGTTGCGGCGCTTGGGGGTCTTGTTCAAGTCCGCTTGAACTGCTTCTAGTTCAAGCGTTTGAGGTAGTTCGGATAGTTCTGATAGTCGCTCTTGGTTTTCACCGTCCACTGCCTGTTCTGTAACCGTACCAAGGGTTCCTGGGTCGGCCGGTTCTATCTTGAGAACCTTGGGCTTGAGGTCATTTTCGTCCACCGAGGTGGGGATACTGGACTCAGAACGCTGAGATTTTCCGGCAGCAGAGTTGGGAGAGTCTGGGTCCGCAGGTGCTGAATGTTGGCCATTGGCCATTCCATTGCATTCGATAGAAGGCACAGGTTCGGCTGACAATGTCTCAGAGACTGGATTAGGTACCTCCGATAGAATAATCTCCTGTCTGAGATTGGACAATGGTCGATCACCTCCGGTCGGGGCGGGAAGCAGAGGGGTTGGGGAGTCAGAGCCTGGGGTAAGGGTGTTATCCGACTCAGGGGTCACGGTTGATTCATTCGGAATGGCGATTTCTTCGCGCAGCCTCGAAGTCTGGCGCTGAAATTTAGCTTTCTTGCGCGGAGTGGAGCAGAGTGAGATCGAGTTTTCCGAGTCCAGGTCATAGTCACGTCGACGTTTCTTATTGTTTGTCCCAGTTTCTGCGGGCGTATCCTCATCCACAGATGTCCCTCTGCTATTCAAGCCAGGGTTTACCTGTGGGGACCAGCCATTTCGTACTGCAAGTTCGCACGTCAAACACAGGCATTCGCAGTTGTCAATGCCGAAGTAGTCCTCTCCGTAGGATACAGTGATCTCTTCTCCTTCCTCAATGTTGCGCGTAGCCATGACCGACATGCCCTCGGTGCCACGAGTAACCAAGCGGCCATTGGCATCGCAATCGTGATTGGCGAATCGAGCGGGGCCCAGAAAGAAAGAAGGGGTTTTGCGGCGGCTAGACATCACCACGCTGAAGTCCTTGCGGGTCAGGCCAAGGTCCATCTCTTCTTCCTTGGTCATGGAAACTAGGGTTCCGCTCAGGAACTTGATCTCCTGGCCTGCTTTGATAGGTTTACGGGCACATATGGAGGCCTCGTGCTCGGTGATGATGTATCGGTTCGTGGTGGTCACTTCGTAGGGGCAGTCTGGGTGGTACATTTGGATGTATTTGCGGAGGTGTCGACGGAACCATTCCTGCTCACGAGGGCTGCGAAGATTGGCGTGGTATTTCTTCAGGCCGGGAAGTTCTAGTAGTTTGCGCTCCGCCTTTGGGACATCCTTGGCGACAATGACATCGTGGAGGAGGATATGAGCAACATCGTCGTCGTGAATGCCACGAGCAGGGTTGTACTTGGTGCGGTTCTTGCGCGTGATCGTCCAAAAGTATGCCTGTGAGTAGACTATGTCAGTACGGCATTGGGGCGTTAGACTGCAGAAGAGAGACGTACGTGGTCGACTAGCGCATCGGTTGCGACATCGTCATAACTGGCCAGTTTGTCCAGAGTCAGGCGCTCACGGCGCTCCGTCGCAGGGGAACTCGAGGGCACCTTCTTGGGCGCCATGGTGTATTGAACAGGTAGAGACACCTGAATCAGGAGAGAATCGCTGGTGTCATGGACAGCAGCGCGGATCTCGCGGGTCTGGTGCGTTGAAGGAGCAGTGATGCGCGCTGATCCGAGGGAAGAGAGGGGCTGGAGACTCCCGAGAAGGATAGTGAAGAGGTAAAAGTAAAACGATTCAGCACATGGTGTAAAGAGAATGAAGCAGCACGCCAATTGGTGCTGAGAAGTGAGTGCTCGTCGCAAGGCAGGAGAAATGATACTTTCCGCGTTCCCAGCTCCGGTCCGTTTCCCGCTTTTGCCTACGCGCCCAGTATGCAGCCTACGTTGGTACAGGATATCACAATCCCCAGGGCCGGGACTCTATAAACTTTTATTAAATAGCATAATAAATTGCTATTGAACCTTAGAGCATTGACAGATTGGTTTGCTACTGCCCGCACTCATTTACGGGTCCAGCGTAGCCTACGCCCATGGATCAAGGCAGAATACCTCAATAAGAGGACATCTCGATAATACAATATAAATAGTGCCCATATTGGGCTTTGGACTACATTTAGGAATTCATTGAAGACCTATTAATCTACAGACTCAATGGAAGGAATTGAAATTATCGCACTTTCACTTCTCTATCAACCTCGGCAAGTGAGATTTCGAAACGATACAAACGAGGCAGTAACCCAATTCTTGAAAGGGTGTGATGCCTTGGGACAATGCTTCATTTCGAGTTATTCGAAAACAATAACATGATCAATAGCCAAAGTCAAATCAACATTGTCAACTGTACCAACTATATCTCACATCGGACAAACATGCCGTTCGGGGAAACTCCCTTCCGAGCCGAACAAATTGTCGTGATGCGACTCCCCCGATTACCTCCTCCCCAATGCGCCCACGATGATCCAACTAAAGGTACGAAAACTGCCCAATTGTCTTCATATAGTCCGAACTGACGAACCTCTTAGACATTACTAAACTGCATCGACAACTCCGGCGCCTCGGTCGTCGAGTGCGTCAATGTCCTCAAGAAGAAGCGGCCCGCGACAATCGGTCAGTTCCCGAATCAACCAAGACAAGCCGTGAAGAAATACAGGAGGGTCAAGCTAATACGGGCTGGATATAGGTGACCGGATAGTCGTCGTCGTCCAGAAGCAAAGGGCCGCCGGCTCCGATGGTACCTCCACCTCTCTCGCGAACAAGGTCCGCCGCGGTGATATCCGACATGCCGTCGTGGTGCGCGTGAAGAAGGAGCTGCAGCGGGAGGATGGCACTGTCGTGCGCTTTGGTGACAATGCCTGTGTTCTGGTGAACAAGTCTGGAGATCCCATCGGAACGAGAATGAACGGTCAGTGGTTTCTATCCGTCAAATCTATCTGATACTGACGAATCTACAGGAGTCGTGGGTCAGGAACTGCGCGGCAAGCAATGGTCCAAGATCTTGTCATTGGCGCCGGTGCACGTGTAATATCTACATGAACTGTGATATCTTTGGGAAAGCGTGTTGTTTCTGAAAGCCTTTGCATTATGTATGAATAGAAATAAATTCCCTTTTATGTCCCGCGCTCGAACTGAGAGTTTTTTATGAACCAATGATTGCATCGCCGTACTCCAAAGCATGCAAAATCCGCAAATAGAATCAAAGGGTATCGGAGTCGAGGAATCGCGCCGTGTCGTTAAAAGGTCATCACATGAAGACGTTGCCGCATGCGCAACAAACATAGTAGAGTTTCTAGCCAGAGGTGAGTATATATGGCAAAAGGCAATAGGCAAGGCGACTCACCATTCCGGTTTCCGCGGAACGTTGTTGTGACTGGAAGAAGACCGCTTCGTTTTCACCGCAGCTGGGACACAGTTTGTTGGCTCGGGGAAGCTAGATAGCGGGAGACAGTGTCAGTCAGGAAGAGAACCTTAAACACGCACAGTATCCCTGCTGTTGGGCAGTGCAGTCGAGTTCGGAGTATCATCATCCTCGCCAGGGCAAGGCTTATCGCAAGTAGCCTCGAGAACCCGAGAAGAGGTGAAAGGAAGCTGGCCGCAAACACTGCATACGATCTCCTGCCCGCAGCAAAAGCAAAATCCGGGAACAAAGCCGAGAGCGCAAATATCATCGGGGCCACAAACCGTAGGATCAGAGCTAACATCCTGGGTGACACCGGCGGTGGCGCCCACCTGGCTGTTAAGCTTGTTCTGATAGACACAGTGGGAAGTGGCGGGTTCTCCGACGTGACAGGTACGGCAGGTAAACATGAGCTGGTTGGTGTGACGGTCTTCCTTCGGGTAGAGCAAGTTGGAGCTAGCAATAGGTTAGCGATCGTGTCCAGAAGAGACTTGGTGCGGCCGATTGAAGAACTCACCATTCGCGGCAGAAGCGGAAATGAATCTGGTCAGACTGCTTGGTTTCGCCACCAGCAGAGGGGGAAGGGCTTGCAGACATGATGGTCGAAGGTCTGGAGAAGCGACTCAATAATAGAGGGCGTAATAATCCGAGTTGGCGTGGATGCAAGCGTCGATGAGGCGAAGAAAGACCAGAGGTGAAACTAAAGGAAGCGCAACCGCAGAGGCAAAGGCAAATGTTTGCAAGTGTTTGCATTCCCCCGCAATTGTTGTCAAGTGCATCGCGCGGGTAAATCAAGCTTCTACAATACAATTACCCGACTTCGATCATAGAAGCTTTTCAACATGGTAAATTCCTTTCGTCTCTATCCCTTTGATTGATCTCACTAAATTATTCCATACCTAGTCTGCGTCAGGTCTTCCCAGCGGCTGGGAAGTTCGTCATTCGAACTCTAAGAACCTTCCCTACTACTTTAACCCGGCCACCAAGGAATCCCGCTGGGAACCTCCTGCGGATACTGATACCGAGGCTCTCAAAGCCTATATGGCGCAGCATCACACTGCTACGAGTCGCTCCGAGGGTGCTGACCAAGGCGAGGGCAAGATCCGCTGTAGCCACTTGCTCGTCAAGCACCGTGAGAGCCGTCGCCCCAGCAGTTGGAGGGAGAATACGATCACCCGCACCAAGGAAGAGGCTATTGAGATTTTGAAGGGTTATGAGCAGCGCATCCAGTCGGGCGAGACCACCCTTGGTGACCTTGCAGTCTCCGAGTCCGACTGCAGCAGTGCTCGCAAAAAGGGTGACCTGTAAGTCTTACGCCGTCGCTATTGCAATTGTCCATGAGGCTAACTATATAAAGTGGCTTCTTTGGTCGTGGAGAGATGCAGAAAGAGTTCGAGGATGCGGCATTTGCGCTGCAGCCCGGTCAAGTCAGCGGTGTGGTTGAAACAGCATCTGGAGTCCATCTTATCCAACGGTAGGCAGCACAACCTCAGGAATCCTCATGGATTATTACGTTGCTGACAATACTTGATAAACAGTGTTCAGTGATATAATTATCATCCATTAGATTGGCATTTGGCCTGTTGAGTTGACGCTTCGTCCCTATTGAGCTGGCGCTTTCGTCTCTATCAAGCTCCATGTCTTTGACCACAATCTCGATTTCATGGGGTTTGAATTGGAACTTGGTTTTCAAGCTACACAAAAAGCTACTTTTTTACCATTTGCGCAATCGGTCGATACAAAATTGTGAATTTAATGGCAGCTATGCGGTAGTGTTTCGGAGCCAAAAGAGGAAAAGTGCCATAGCCTCATACAGCTAAGGCTGTGGCAAAAAGGATGCTCAGCAACAGAAACCAAATGCAAAAATCCAAGTATCAGAATGACTGTGAATGGCCATTATACTGACCCCATTATCAGATATCTCAATAAAATATCTCAATAGACCTTCTCAATAGAGGGTGATATTGCTTAATATGTGGGTACATTTGGCAATACTCAAGTCATGCCTATAATAGGTAAATTAGTTTTGGTGATGTCGTCGTAAAGTAGTATATTGTCACTACGACCTCTTCCCCTTCCTCCTCTCTTTTCTTCTCTTCTTTCACTTCCTTTTCTTTCCTCCCCCGCTATCCTCACTTCCATCTCTCCTCGTTAATGCAGTCCATATCGCCCATCGCCAAGATGGAAACTATCAAGAAGCGTCCTGACTTCGAACGCTTCGACCATATGCCACCTCACAAGAGCTCCATACATTATTATGACTATGCCGCCAAGGACTTTGAAATGCCCAGCTGGCTTAGAGTTCCCCGCAGCTTGCAAGACGCTGTTGCTCAGCTCCATGAACGCGCACGAATCGCCATCACCTCGATGAAACAGCTCTCACACCTTCGCTCCAGCCGCTACGACAACATGTGCCCCCCCTCGCTTGATGCGGTCTACACACTACACCAATGGTCCATCATGCGTCTCTTCGACTGGGAAGCGCAGTGGGATCCCAAAGATCCCACCCTCATCTCCTCCCCCAAGATTCCTCGTCATGTACTCAAATTTACTCTCGACCCCCTGCACTACGCCAAATTCTATAAAACCTACTCTCTCTGGGTCCAGAGCTTTATCGGCGGCCCCATCAGAGCCTGGGAGAAGATGAAGCCCCTGGTGATTACCCGAGCTTCGCAAGTCCTGAATGAGTATGAGTACCAGGAGTGGCGCTACTGGTGGGACAACACTTACATGCCTGCGATGTGGAAGTGGGAGATGTGCCTGCAGGACCTGCTGCTTCCTACCTGGGAGGAGCTTGTCGACGAACTTTATGCCATGATCATTGAGCGTGTCGAGGGTGCCGAGGAACTCGCCAACTCGCTTTGCGCCACTTTCTCTCCTCCGATGACTCCAAAGGCACAGAGAGAGAAGGAGCTTGATGACTACTTCCTTTTTACCTAAGGCATTTTTCTTCTCTTTTCTTTTGTTTTTCTTTTGTTCTATCATTACGACGGCGGCGTTTCTGCAGGATGCTTATTATTACTGGCTATCTTTTATCGTCTCGGATGTACGCCTGCAACGGCATGGATTCTTGAAGGACGAGGACATGTGACGAAGGGATGATCTACTGGGAAAAGTGTCATTCATGATTTTATCGAGATTCGCTGATTTATTTTTCAATGCAAGACTGTCTTCCTCACCCCTCCTCCCCACCTAAAATAGGCTTAGTCTAGCCGAATTATCACCATTCCATTGGGTGCGTTTATTTAGACCGCCCCTAGTGCTAGGCCCTTCTATGTAGAGGGTTGTGGTTATAATAATGCCCAAAGCTTTAAAACGTGTCTCGTACTTCACATCCCCAAATGTTATAGCTCAGGGATAGTCTAAAACGAGCCATAAATGTCTTACTTAGGTTATCTTTCATATAGTCTTTGTTATGTTTGAGTCCTATGAAGCTGCATTGTTTTGTGCCCTGACGACCTTACTCTAACAAGGGTAAGACTTCCTATACAGACAAGGTCCGTTGCATTTGACACCCAGGTAGACAATCTTCAAGTCTCATAGTGATACAATGATTTGCGCTTGATAATATACGCTTTGTTCCTGGGAATCCAACCTCAAACAGTCATGTCTAAGCCTGGAAATATGTACTTCAGAGACCGAACAAGAAAGATATAAGAAGCCCAGAGACAGCTTCCAAATCAAACCAGACAACCAGACGATCAAAACCAAAAGTATATAACCAGAAGAACCCATATATTCAAAGGTAACCCATTTCCCCCAAACCCCATCCCAAACACATCCCCATCAGAATAACTACCAATGTGCCTCATCTGGACAACAAAGTACACCATCTGCGGCTGCATCCACGAAAGAGAATGTCGAAGCCACATCTGCACCAAAAATGATCCCTGCATCGGCAGAGTATTCATCATTTTCCAATCCGACTTACAAACCTGTGAAGGATGCTGGAGAAGAGGAGATCGAAGAGTGAATATCTCATTCGCTAAAAGATTGATTAGGCACGACGAAGAAGAACAAGAGCTCCAGCAACGCAAAGCAGAACGAGACTTTGTCAGAGGAGTGCTTCGAAGACGCCATGTCTTTCAAAACTCCGTCCGTGACCAATGCGAAGGGCTTGCTGAGGAAGAGACAGATGAAGAGAGTCGAGGAGGGGATGGAGGAGGAGATAGAACGGAGCAAGGATTGTTCGCAGATTCAAGTTCGGAAGCTGAGTCTGACGTCGCAGAAGGTGTATGGCAGGTCTATCTGGGGAACGAAGCCGACACGGCACAGCAAGAAAAATATGAAGAAGGCGAAGAGGACCAAGAAGCCGAAGAAGGCAAAGAAGCCCAATACCCTGAAGCGGAATTGGAAGCAGGATCAGATGGAGAAGAAGGAGAAGGAGAAGACGGAGTAGACGGAGTAGACGGAGTAGACTCCTCAATCTTCGCTTGCCGACCAGCCACCCCGATAGACTACGAGTACGAAGTGATGAACGAGTACTTCGAGGACCTGCCGAGGGTATGTGTTCCGGTAAAGCATGAGTCTATGGGGAGAGACTACCGAGCGCGGCGGGGGCGGACGGATTGGGATACAATGCAAAGTGAGTATTGATCTGTTATTTGCCAGTTTTATGAATTTGAGTCTAATTGAGTTTTAGAACTCTACGATGAACAGGGTATCCTCGACCTGGATGCCGAGGAGGAGTTATAAGAGGATTTTGATTTCGACAAGGCGTGGGCTGATTTGAGGCGGATTGTAGAGGAATGGGAGAATGAGGAGCTCGATTTAGATATTTCCTAAATAGAATGTAGAATGTCTTTGAAATTGGAGTCGTTTGACTATCTTATGCTTTCAAGTGACTTGAACATCAAATCATGTCGACATTTGATGACACCGTCTGGTGTAGTGGTAGAGACATGATGATGTTGAGATATATTCGCGTTCACAAACTAGTGTTCAGTCGCTCCAGGCGAGATGTAATTGCATCGATGACAGCAGACCTGATTTGATCAATTAACAATGCCCCAAAACACGGGAAGATGAAGGGAAACTCACTCTCGTTCAACCATTCTCATCGCATCTGCAATCTTCGCACGTTGCAAACGTTGCGGTACCTTGGGTTGAGAGCCACCAGAAGTCGGGCTTCCTAGCTCTGTGGGCGAAGGCACCTTGGCTGCAATGGACTTGGTTTCGGCCATGAGATCGAAGGCAAGGCGTTTGACCTGAGTGGTACGTTAGTGGATAACTGAAGCCGAGGCTAAAGGGATTGATTCTTACCATGTCCAAACGCTGCGACGTCCGCTGGTTCTCCTCCTCTTTCTCCTTCGCTGGCTCATCAACTAATGACTCGGACAGAGTATTGACTTCTGCGATCCATGACTTCTCCTTTTCACTGAGGGGACGGCCACCAGAGTTCAGAACCTTCTTGCGCAAAGCGTCATACCTTTGCACAAGTTGATCCTGCCGGTCTCTTGCTGCCTGCAATCTTTTGTCCAGGACGTCACTGTTTCGGACTCCCTCCTTGCGATTGCCGTCTTCGTCAATCTCACTCCTCACGTCCTTGATACGCTCTGCAACGTCCGAAAACTGTTTAAGCTGGTCCTTCATCTCACCCTGCAAACGCTCACATCGGCGGAACAGGTCTGAGGCGGCTCGCTCAAGGGCATTGGTGTGGGCGGAAAGCACACGATGGGCAGTGGTAACCAGGTCCAGCGTTGCTGGAGACATGCGCACATTTTCCTTGAGTGTGTGTCGTTGGCGGTGAGGAACGTACTTCTCGACGAAAGAATCCAATGGCGACTCTGCGTAGAGAATGGCGGGGACTTGATAGGGAGCCCGGCGAGGAAGCACAGTGGGGGAACCAGGTGCCGGAGACTTGTGTTCGTATAAGTCCAATGCCCCGGAGAAGGACTCCTCTGAGACATCCATAATGGCTGCGTATGGATTCGAGGGATGATAGGTGATGAGTAGGTAGCCAAGATCGAAATCGAAGAAAATTAGGGATGTGGCCAGCTGCTCCTTTTGACCAGTACAATCCGCTTCTGATACCTGGAGTATCCGCTGTCTTTTAATGACGTCTCCATCGCAAATCACTCCGAGTCGGAATTCCGAACCAGAAGTGTCCTCTGCTTGCAACTCGGCTTCGAGCCTTTGCGCCCAGGAAGACATGGAGAAGGACACCACATTGGTCGCGGTTGTGACGAAGAAAGAATACCGTGAAAGGACATCCTTGGTGAAAGTGGGCCAGGTAGGTGAGCTAGCTTCGCTCGATTTGAGGGTGTCCAACGATTCAACCAAGATCATGTCAGAGGGCTCCGACCAAGGAATTTGGAAGGTCGAATTCTTTGTCACCTTGGGCAACCATTGGCCTTCAACATCATCAAGTTCCAGACAGACATGAACGCGACCATTGGTACTGGAAAGGCAAATGACGGTGACCGAGAGCTTATCGTGTTCGCTCACTTCCACCGCGAGCTGCTCATCTTCGCCCTCCATCAGATCCTCTACGTCCAGCCTGGGAGGAATCACCAGGATGTCACAAAGGTCCAGATCATCTACCGCATCGCCGTAATCAAAGCGGAATGGTCCTTGCAAGCGCGGAATGGCGCTTGGGACAGCTGGGCGAGTATAGACATCCGCCCCCTCGATCGCGCCAGCTTCGGATGATGATCCCAGCGACACCTGGTTGTCAATTTCACGCAGCCATTCAAACTGCTGCCGACATACTGCCAGCTGCTCCTCTTGGTTCTCGGCACCATCTAGAAGTGCCGCTAGTCTGGGACCGTTGGCCGCGGAGAGAGATGGGATTGTGGTCGAAGGAGCCTGCCATTTGGAAGGCAGAAGGGGACAAAGGGCATAGAGATCGCCTGGTCTCATTGCCACCCAGAGAGTCATAGGCGCCCACGCGTCCTCTCGTTCGTCTCCATTCCCTGCAAAGCAAGCCGAGCTGGCCTCCATATCGATAACGTCAGCAGTAAAGCCTTTGTTATTACTGAATTTCGAGGGCTTGAAATCTTGGTCGGCCGAGGTTCCATCGATAAGTTTCTTGAGATCGAGGGCCAACGTAGGCTCGTCAAACGACCAGTGGTTGTTTCGGTCTAGTTCCCACACACGCACCGCAGAATCTGCGGTGACAGTAACTATGCAGCCGCTGAGATTCGTGTGCAGTCCCAACGGGTGCCAGAGCGCCGAAACCACCGGGGCTTCCGGAATAACATGGGTGGTAGGGCCGAGCTGGTAGGTCTTCAGACGGATCGGAGAAGTGTCGGTAGAGGAAAGATGCGAAGCATCGGGGAGAACAGATATATGGACGGTGTGCTCGGTGACAATCGCCATGAAGGCGCCGTTCGGCGAGGGCAGGATCTGCTTGATCAGACCGTAGACGGGCACAGATAGGACCTGCGCATTGTTAGCCGGGGCCCATTTGCATGTTGAATGATAGATGCTCCAGCCAGACGTAGTCTGTCACTTACCCGGTAAGGTGGCACCTCTAAGCCATCTGTCTTCTCCTTGGCTTGTCCAGCAGAACCTCTTTTCTGTCTGCCTTGTTCCCATTGATCCTTCAGTCGCGCGAGGTTTGACCAGCGAATTTCATTATCAACAACAGCAAATACTTCGTGGCCTCTCTTCGCGAGCGTCCGTGTCGGTCCATTGGCTCCAGAAGCATTTGTTTTGTTCCGCGAGTCCTGCGCAGGGCTTTTGACTGAGGTGCTGGTGAAAAGGCTGGCACCTGGCGAGGGCCGGCACAGCCAAGCCGGCGCAAAACTGTTGACCTTGGGCATTGGAAACGTCGAGGAATAGAAATCGCAATGAGGGGGTAATTGACAAGGCTCAAACCGTCCTCGCCCAAGTAAACAGGGCAAAGCGGAAGTTGTTGATGCGTGGAATTCTTGCGCGCCAAGATCTTTCAAAGAGCTCCGAGCTCCTTGTCCGCCTTTCACCTCTCTCCAACCACAACTTCTTTCCCTCCCATTCCACCTTCCTCGCTGGCCTTGCGATTCAGTTTACCATGAGCTTGCTGGCAGTTAACACCGTCGATCGGCTGGATCGCCCCAGCGCCTACTATGTTGGCAAGGTAAAGCACTTGCGCCTTGCAGACTTTCGACGGGTCTGCGCAACATTCGAAGACGGGTCGCTAATGGACATGCGCAGAATAAGCGACGTAGATATAACGACCGCGATGATGACAGAGTGAAAGAAGAAGATCCCATTGACAAGTTGCAAGGTGCTACTACGCTCTATGTGGGCAACCTGTATGTTCTTCAGACCGCCAACGGATAGGGACAACGTCACTCATTGACCATAGATCTTTCTACACCACCGAAGAACAGATCCATGAGCTCTTTTCGAAGTGAGTATCGAGCAATCTTCGATATTGCCTGCCATTGCTAATCGTGACGTCCAGGTGCGGCGAAATCAAGCGCCTAGTCATGGGCCTCGACCGGTTCAATAAGACTCCCTGCGGATTCTGCTTTGTCGAATACTACATCCACCAGGATGCCCTGGACTGCCTGAAATACATCGGAGGAACCAAGCTGGATGAGCGAATTATCCGGGCCGACCTGGACCCCGGATTCGAAGAGGGCCGCCAATATGGGTATGTCTTTTATACGGATTGCAGCCGGGTACCGGAGGGTATCATGGCAAGATATAGGCTAACATATGATGCAGACGTGGCAAATCTGGAGGACAAGTTCGTGACGAGTACCGTGAAGAATACGACCCTGGCCGCGGTGGTTATGGCCGTGCATATGATGAGCAGCGTCAACGGGAAGAGGATGAGTATGGCGCCGGGCGGTAGGTGGTCTTTTTTTAACGAAACAAAGTCGGTTGTTGTTATTGGAAAATGGCGCTATTCCCAGAGGCGTAATCTTTAGGAGAAGCAGGAAATTTCTATTCGTCCGATACCCTATTTACATGTCTTTCAAGTTCCCCTCGATATGCTCTATATGCTCTATTGTGCCAGTTTGTTTCTTCCATTCACTGCCTTTTGCACTTGCTGCAGCCACCAAGCATGAATTCTGGCATCTCCCGTCAGCTCCGGGTGGAAGCTGGTTCCAAAGACGTTGCCCTGTCGCACAGCCACCACGTCGCCCACTTCTTGGTCTGGATTGATGTCGCGCCCCTGCGTGGCACAACGGGCTGCCCGTCCTGATAAGGTGGCCAGCACCTCAACATGATCCGCCATGGCAGCTTCGGCTACCGAATCCTTGGCCTGCCGGGAAGGCGCAACGATAGTCTCGTCCTGCTGAACTTCGCCAGTCTGAATACCCTCCTGGTGCGGCAAAATACGCTCCACAATTGGAGCCCGAATGAAGACTGCAGGGAATGGCGGAGCATCCTGGCCCAAGAACGGCAGCTCGAGCGGACCCTGGAAGCTCTCTGTTTGTCGGCCAAAGTGGTTGCGGTTGACTCGGACATCGAGGCCACCAATAAGCTCTTGACCACCTTTCTTGGTCCTGTTGGCAGACTCAGCAAGCAGAATAAGGCCTGCGCAGGTGCCCCAAACTGGCTTGCGATGCACCCTATACATTTGCCACATTAGACTGGAACAACATCAACGCCGAGTGCAACGAGGACTCACTTGACAAAGTCTCTCAATGGCTCCAAGAGGTTCGACCTGGCTGCCACCAAAGACATGGTGGTGCTCTCGCCACCAGGCAGAACAAGTCCGTCGCATGCAGCCAGCTCTTGTGGCGTTCGGACCTCAATGAACTTCCATTCTGTGGACTCCTGCTCGGTGGCCTTTTTCAGCAATTGAATATGCTCGATAAATGCGCCCTGCAAGGCGAGGACTCCAACTGTGATTGCCATGTCCGTAGTAGCAGAGAGTAGAAAATGGATATGCCACTGCCCCGCGTTCGATATGACTTCGTTTTGCACGTGACGCAAATTTTCCGCGGGGAACATGCTTATCTCCACGTGACTCTGTAGGGCTTCTCGTTACATCTTCGCGGGGCATCAACCACTCAAATGTATAAAACACGACGTTCATAATGCTTGTTTGCTGAGCGAGCTCATTCGCTATCCTCTGATTCCGGACATTTTTCATCTACTCACACATACCCGAATATTATAGCCCTCCCGTTATATATCTCGGGTAGCAATCGCCTACTGAGAAATGGCGCTCAACGAGATCAGGATTGAAGATATCCAGCAAAACAAACCCCTAAAGCAGGATGTGGACAGTATATTGCAAGATCTTCCAACATTGGCGCGATGGTACATTGATACTCGCGACTGGAACACCAAGGGCTTGGATCTCCCACTGCTGGAAACATTGCGTCCTCACGAACAAGAGGCCGTAAAACGATTCTACCATACCGCAGACAAGCGCATGTCTCTAGCCTCACACCTTCTGAAATATTTCTATATCCACCATGCCTATGGTGTACCATGGAAAAACATCGTCCTCAGTCGCACCGATCCACCCCAGCATCGCCCATGTTTCCACTCCAGCACACTCACGAAAATCGAGTTCAACGTCAGCCACCAAGCATCACTTACAATCCTCGCTGGGACCATTGAACCAGACGATAGACAGCTTGAAAAGCTAGCTGCCATGCAAATCCCACTACGACCCCAAGTTGGTATCGACATAACATGCGTCAACGAGCGCAAACAATTCACGACCTCAGCAGGGCTGATAGAACATGTTGAGATTTTCAGTGAAGTTTTCTCGACCAATGAGCTTAATACAATGAAAAGCCCACAATTGGTTCTCGCCCAAGCGCAGCAGCTAGGCTATGCCCAAAACTTCTCAATTCATTGCCAAGAGGATATTATCCGCTTCGGTCTTCGTCTGTTCTATTCATACTGGGCTCTAAAGGAAGCATATGTCAAAATGACCGGCGAAGCTCTCTTAGCACCTTGGCTCCGCGAATTGGAATTCACAAATGTGATTCCTCCTGATCCTGTCGACCCACTTCCTGCGTCCAAGCCATATACCACGCACCGATGCAATATTCCACAATCGCCGAAGAACTGGGGCTCGCCGTATACAGATGTCGTTGTTTCCAAGTCTGGTGTGGTGCTTGAGGATGTCCGGATTGAATTGGTTGCTTTTGAATCAGACTATATTGTTGCAACTGCAGGGAATGGATGCATGGTTGGAGTGATTCCTCAAATCGCTCAGGGAGGAGATCCGTCTCGCCTTGGAGATGAGATATATGTACGGTTGCCTGGAGGTGAACTTGAACACCATCGCATTCCTCTCAGTGCCAAGAGGCGCATTGGTGATATGGATCCCTGGAATCTGCCGAGTGCTCTCAGAGACCCTTGGCTACCGATGCAGGAGGTCGATATTGACCTTGATGTGCGAGCATGTGCTGAGGGCCGCTGTTCTCATCCGTCCGAGGGCGCAAGTATTCTTTCATCGGTTGAGGAGAGGCAGTAGGTGTAGATTTGGATGGATATTGAGCTTCCAGGTTGCCGTTTTGTTTTGTATTATTACTGCATTTGTCCTAGGGCAGGAGTCTGCCCAGGTGTGCATATAACTTATGGAGAGATGACCATACATAGCGAGACTTTGTCAGAAACAGAGTCTTGTTACATATCCGTCTGCTGCCCGGTAAAGATCAGCCTAAGATGGATTCCAAGACAGCCCTGGAGGTTGTGGATCAAGTTGCTGATCAAAACATAGCACCAGAGCATACGAACAACACCTGGGCAAGTGAAGATATATACGCCTTGGCCAAATTTCGAACTACCAGTTCATTATAAGCACACAGCAATGCAATAACGATATTGAGGTCATCAGGTCTTTCACGCTAAGGATATATATGTTCAGGACAGGAAAAGGAAAGGGAAGTTCAGGCCCGTAATGGTCACAGCAATAATGGGCGGGGTTCCAGAAAAGGGGGCCAAAAAGCCAAAGCCGTAGTATTGTAGCAACAAGCACGAAGGGTCTGCGGGCAATGTAGGAACCAAACGATGTTTCCAAGGAAACGGCTCCCAGTAGCAAGACCCTGTTCTTCGTCTATCCGTGGCTCTGTAGTAATCAAAGGTATTTACCGAAAAGGCGACGGGCGGATATACAGCAGCAACAGCTGAAGGCGGGCTGCTTCCCTAGTTTGACTAGGTGGGATCGGTCGTTGTTTATATGTAAAACAACGGGTCTCTGGCCTCCATAGTCAGGAGATATTCGTCGACTGCGTGCGGCCGTCTTTCAGCATTTAGATCTGAATAGAACTTGAGACGCCGTTAGCACGGGACGCATCGATCTTATTCTTGGTCTCCTCTGTGTGGGCCATGGTCATGAGGCTCTTGAGCATTGACTCGCGCGTGGACTGAGTGAGACTGTCCACATCCGCGGCAGTCAAGTGCTTAGTCTCAATGGGAGGCAGGACTACGTATGTGGTGTTAGCCATGGCCTACTATCGTAGGTTTGGAAGTACTCGCCCTTTATCTTGATGGAACCGGCATTGAACCGCAGGTTGCGAGGGGACAAGACATGAGAGTAATTCTCGACCACAATGGGCACGATCGGAACACCGGCCTTGACAGCCAAATGGAAAGCACCCTTCTTGAAAGGTAGCAGAGCGGGCTCGTCGGAGTAACTCCGCGTACCCTCGGGGAAAATGAACACGCTCTGGCGGTGGGTCTTCATCTCAGTCACGGCCCCGTCAAAGGCCTTCATAGCAGTCTCGCGGTTTGCACGGTCAATAAAGACAGTTTTGGAAAGAGACATGAACCAGCCCAGGAAAGGGACATTGCGCAGCGATTTCTTAGCCGTAACACTGCAGTAAGGCGGGAAGATAGCGCCCAGCATGGCCACATCCAACTCAGTCTGGTGGTTACCGATAAAGATAGCCGGCCGGGTAGCGAGGTATTCCTCGCCTTCGACGATGTCGAACTTGATGCCGGTGGTGATGCGCATCACCCACTTGAAACTGCGGGCGGTGGCCCATTGGGAGACTCGGCCATAGCCGACAAGGCGGAGGACGATGGAGGCGACCACACCGTATGTCGCACACAGGAACAGGGAGCCATAGGCGGCGAGGCAGCGGGCAACAAACGCGGCGCGAGGGACTTTCTGACCAAGTGCGAATAGCGACAGGGTCACCACAACGAATGAGCTGATGCCCGACAGGATGTAGGAATTGATCGACATGGTGGGATCACGAACAGAACTGTTGGGACGATGTGGTCAGCGATGAGGAAAGGCATGGAGGTCTTGATATTCCCCTACCTGATTACACCAGAATGAGGCCAGAGCCCGGAATACACAGAAGATGAGAAGAGCAAATGTTAAGGAGCGGAAGCCATGTTGCGGGTCCGCGGAGGTGAAGCTGCTTTTTTTGCCCGCGCCGACTCACCGCCAGCTGACCCCGGCGTGTGACTGCATTACAGCCTTACGGCCTTGTTTGAACTAGAGTGCACTTATACATATTTGGATTGTCAGACAGTATTCTTCTATATACTTGTACAGAATTGCCTATACAGATGGTTACAGGGGACTGGACTAGATAGATGAGTGCTTATACTCCAAAATATCCCCACGAGACCGAAAATATATACGTCGAGTATGTATGTAGCTACCTACCGGGGTTAAGCATCTACAGGGGCCCAGGTGTCTACCGGACCTATACCTGCATGTGTACCTAGGAACGTCTATTTCTCCAGGGCCGTTGCTTATGGATTATCAACTAGGTAATAATGGATTATGCTTTATGCCATCATCGGTTCATCGTCATGATGCCCAACCTCCACTAATGTACAAAACCCCATCCCTGATGCCAGAGTCTAGTCCAGGAAAAACTCCCCAGTGATGCTGTGCAGAAAAAGGTCCGAAACGCCGGGCTCGTAAGACGTGACCCCAAATCGAAAAGAGAAAAAGCCGTGAGGTCTACGCCATGTCTTCGTCCTCCATCTCATCGTCATCCAAGGACTCCATCGCATCTTTAATGAACTGTGCAGCCTGCAATGCAAGTTAGGTGAAAAGTCAGAAGACAGAAGTTGGGAGGGAAAAGACGCACTTTTGGGTCCAAGTTCAAGGCCGTGGTGAAATGCTTGATCGCATTGGCCTTGTCGTGGAGCATTTTGTACAGTTTGCCCAGGAGGTAATGCACATTCGCCTCGTCAGGCGCCATGTCCTTGAGGACCTTCAATTCAGCCAACGCAAATTTAAATTCTTGCATTTTCATGAGCACGCGGGCTTTGCGGAACCGCGCCAATACCGAGTGTGGTGCTAATGAGCAGGCTCGCTCGTAATGAACTAATGCGTTTTTAGGATTGTCCATCTTCTCCAAAACCAAACCAATACAGCAGATGAGAACCGCGTTGGTTGGATTGATGGTCGCGGCGTTGCGGAAGTGCTGCTCTGCAAAGTCAAGCTTGCCCATCTTATCGTACACCGTCCCCAAGCCGTACCAGGCATTGTAATGTCGATTGTCGGCAGTGATTCCATGGCGGTAGGCGTCGAGGGCCTTGTCGTATTCTTCGTTGGCCACATATTCGTGGCCTTGGAGGGTGAAAGCATAGGCAAATTCGGGGTCCAGCATCGTCGCACGCTTGAAACATTTCAGAGCCTGGTCGTGATCCCGTTGATGAGAGAAGGAGTTGCCAATGGCACACCATGCCTGAGGTGATAGCCGGTCAGCTTCCAGCAACTGATGGGCCAAGTAGGCAAGCTCCACCTCGCTCTTCAGATGCCAGAGAACGGTCGAGTAGATCTCCATGTCTTCAAGTCGTGAAGGTGCCAAGCTTTGAACTCGAGAGAAGTATTTGGCAGCCTCCATGTACATGGCTTGTTCGAAGTAAGCACGACCAAGTTGAGCGAGGACCCAGGGGGTTTCCCGTTGACCTTGCGAGAGTGAATTAAAGTGTTGGATAGCATCGGGGCACTTGTAACGGCTCAACGCACAATACCCAGATGCTAGTTTTGTGAAAAGCCCCAGCAGCCAACTCAATGCCTCCATTTCCTTGGTTTTCTCGGCATTTTTGGGCAAAGGCGGAGGTGCAGAAATGGGCGGTACAGACGTAGCCCGGGGTTCTTTGCCGTCATGGTCGGTTGATTCCATAGGCTTCCGATTGCCACTCACCACACGACCGACCGTTGATGTGGGGGGACGCCCTTTGTGGTGCATGCTTCTCACCTTCTTCACTTCGCGGCCATCTTTGCCAACCAAGGTCGAGTTCGAGAGCTTGCTAGTAGTGGGTTTGATTTGGTTGAAGAGCCTGACACTGCGGCGTTGGGGGGCGCCTGGCTCAGTCGGTTGGGAAGGAAGGGCATGAGCTACCTGACCAGAAACAGTGCGTTTGCGATCACCGATCCGTGGCGCAGGTGGTGGTTCTCTTTCTGACGGCCCCATATGTTGCTCATCTGGGTCTGTTCTTGTCTTTGTTCGAGGTCGAATGCCCGTGGGGCGCATCTTTGGGGGAGGCTGGCCCGTGTGATCCAAGCTCATGGCTTGAATTGTACGATTTTTCCTGGCCGGAGCCAAAGGTGGCTCCCACGCAGAGTCTGAGTCAGTAACCCCATTCGCAATGCGGAATTCCTCTGATCCGCTACTTTGGGGTGTCTCCATGCCCTCATGAATGACTGGTGGTGCAACTGATGCAACACTAACTGAGCTTCCATTGAGTTTCTCCCAGAGCGCAGAGCTTCCATACGTTGTATCGGCATCACCGCGTGAAACAGAGACCATGAAAGGATCAGGCGCAGCATAGCTAGTCTGTACCGGGAATGCACCTTCTGTAGGCGTGAGGCGATCAATCATGACGTCGTTGTCTTCGGAAGATGAGGAAATTATGGCAAGGAGTTCAGGACTGAGCTGGTAGATATTAGGGACTCGGATGTTGACACCTGATCACGAATTAGCTTATTTCACCACGTGGCTAACTTCGCGATCAAAAGACGCACCTGTTGCACATAGTCCCAGGAATGCATCCCACATAAAGGGATTCGCTTTCAAGGAGTCAACGTAGCAATCAACTGCTTTATTGAGGTCTTTGTGAGCATGCCAAAGCTTGCCTTGCAGACAGTAGACTGCCGCTGCGTCTGGTAAATGCTGTCTTTGCGTTTCGTTGTGTTTGTTCCAGTTGTTCTTGCTTGCCCATAGCCCTTTACTGCGCTCCAGAGCCGTTATGCCATCCAAATGTTTTCCGAGATCCAAGCATGCCTGAGCGTAGACGTAGGCGCAGCCCAGATGTAGGCCTCGAGAGCCGGAGCTCTGGCTGTGATCAAAAGCGGCTTTGATCTCTCCATTATGCAGGTGGCAAAGTGAGAGTAGATATTGCGCTTCGAAGGAACGTGGTTCGTAGGCGTGAAGACGTCCCGCGAGGAACAGCGCGTTGCGGATGAGGTTGTTATCAAGGTGGTAATAGACGAGGTGCCGCAACTGGTTGGCGACGTGCCCAGTGGACAAAGCCATGATGGCAGAACACGCGCTGGTGAAGAGAATCGAAAAGGGGAAATGGGAGGGTCGAAAGCGGAGGGGTAATCTGTTCTTTGAGAGGCACCTCAGTCTTAAGGCCGATCACAAAGCACCTTCCGGAACGCGGGGAGGCGACGCGATGTCGATGCAGGTACCAGAGCGACGTGGGCCATCAACGCCAGCAGTTGAAAGCCGCTCGATCTGTCTGTCCTCTCACAAAGTGAAGTATCAGGGCAGAGAGATCTTCTTTCCGTCTCAATCGTGACCACGTTACCAGCACGGGAATGTAAACGACCGGAAATGGTAAGCACGAGAAGATGCCCAGTTTTGCCCAGCCAAGTACGTGATCTGCACTAAGTCAGGACCTTACTGCACCACGGTCATCGTGCTGGATCCAAAGAGAAGCTGAGGGTTCGCCGAAATCGAGTCGTTGCATGTAGTTCGTGCCTTATTTTGGTTGTCTTCGCCCACTGTGGATTCTGCCGGGCGGCGAAGGTCGTGGCGGGCAACAATCGCTGGAGATTATGAACACGACTTTAGCTTCACTTTTTGCTTGATCTCTTCTTTTGTCTATGTCGAGGTGCTCAGGTCTGCCTCAGTTACTTTCTTTGCCTATTGAGGCCTAGGAAGTCATCATTTACCGTCCACCATGGCCCAGGTAAGCTCCAATGGAGTTTCATTTGTAAGAGCCTGTCTAACATGGAAGCAGAAAGCAGCCAAATCCTTGGCCAGCCGTAATGCAGCAGTCCTCAACCGTACTCATCTGATCTCGGCCATTTTGCACCTTCTCTTCCTCTTCCTCCGTTTCGTGTTCCAGCGCCCTGGGTCACTGAAGCGCTATCTTTTCCTCGGTGTCCCATCTGTCGTCATTGAATTCTACCTGGACAAAGTTGGCCGTCCGCGCTATAATGAGGATGGTTCCCTTCGCTCTGCCGGTGAGGACCTCAATGCCACTGGTCTGACAGAGTACATGTGGGATGTGCTGTACTGGACCCATGGTTGTCTCGTGGCTGTGTGCATTTTCAACGACCGCGCTTGGTGGCTTTGGGCTGTCGTTCCTCTCTACTCGGTCTACCTTGCCTATACTACAATAATGGGAGTGAAGAAGGGATTTGCTGGCATGGGTGGCGGCGGCGAAGGCGAAAACTATGATGCTCCCAAGAGCAAGTCGCAACAGAAAAAAGAGAAGCGGGGTGATCGGCCTAAGTACAGATCTCATTGAGCCTGCGAGGCTGCGATAAATCGCAGAGATGGATATCCATCGATTCGGATATTGCTTTTCGGAATCTGTCCATGTTCTCACTCTTGTTCCAGGCATTCCTATTAACTTGACGCAAATATAATTACCGAGTACAACTCGAATGATACAGGCGTGCATGACTGTCTGGTCGTACTGGAATGGTGTACCTGTGCCGTGACAGGAGTCGGGTAAGCTATTGTTATGTAGCGGACTACCCTGTGTACATGCATGTAAGCTCAGCCTTGGAGGTACTCATATCAAAGCATTTCATTATGTACTGAAAATACAGTGCTACCTTCCCTAGAAAAGCCCTCCCAAAAAGCATGGTACATCGAGACAGATAAAAAGCCAAAAGAGCTCGGAAGAACGTCAAATGTGTCTTGCAGGTCGTGAATATGTTGTCGTGATGACAAACTATGTGGGGAATAATGCATCGAGTGACGGAGCATCGCATGCCGCTGGCAGAAAAACCCAATCTTGAAGCGGCGTATTCGGAAAGGAGAAGCGTGGAGTGCAAAAGGCGGCAAAAGGCGAACAAATAATATACGACATTGATCCGAGGTGTCAAGGAAGAAGCATAGGTGTGTTCAAAGCTCATCCCTTACCGAAGAGGCCGCTGACTTGATGCTGCTGGACGCATGGTCCACATGGGAGGCAGCGGTCTCAGCAGCCTCAGATGCAACGCTGCTTGCACTGGAGGCAAGATCGGCCAGTTGAGCCTGGGCGCTCTCGACAGCAGCGGCGAGTCGGCTAGTGGCACTCTCCACAGCACCGGGCTCTTCGCCATGAATAGCTGCGCTGGCCTTGGATTGGATACTGGCAATAGCGTCCCTGGCGGCGTCGACGTAGGCAGGCTCCTTTCCGTAGACGGCAACGATGACCTGTGCAGATGCTGTAGAGTAGGCGCTAGCGGCAGCATCCGTGGCCTTCTCGTAAGGACCCTTGGGAGTGCCGTAGATTCCGATGCTTGCGGCCTCGACGGCAGCATGCAGTTGGTCATTGGCGTTTTGCACCACGTCCTCCACACTCGGGATATTGCTAGCATATGCGTTGGCAGCCGACGAAGCCGTCTCATAGGTTTCGCTGATATAGCTAGAAGCAGATGACAGAGCTGCTGCAGGGTATGGTGTCTCGTACGCGACACGAAGCCTGCTCATAACACTATCGGTAAATGATGGCTCCTTGCCAACCAGAAGCTCAGAGACAACATCCTGAATTGCCGCAAACTGTGAAAGCTGGGTATCAGCCACCTGTTGTAGATACGGCACAGGGGTACCGTAGATCTGCTCGCTGGCCTTGGCAACGAGGCTTTCCCAGTTCTCAGACGCTTGGCTGGAAAGAGACTCCAAAGGACCAGGGGTGGTTCCATAAATAACGGAGCTAGCCGATGCCGACGCCAGAGAGAGGGAGGCAGAGGCAGCAGAGAGGGCAGCATTATATCTCGAAGAAGCATCGTCGATGATGCTTTGTGACTTGCCGTCGTCCGCTGCCGAGATCGCGGAGCTCGCCGAGGCGATGACTGCAGCAAGATTGGCAGAGGCCAAAGAGGAAGCATGCTCATATTGAGATCCGGCTTCTTGAACGAGGTCCTGGAAGACGCGAGGTGCCGGCGTGGGCGTCGGAGTACCATAAACCGCCTCGGATGCTGTGGAGACAAATGCAGTGTAGTGATCGTGGGCGAGGCCAACTGCCTCGTAGTAGCGCCGTTGCGCATCGAGGACAAACGGCTGGAGTGCGGCTGAGCTGGTCGCAGGTGCAGTTTGCTTGACTTGGGCAAGCTGCTCAGAAGCAAGGCTGAGTCCTTCATTCAACCTGGACGACGCAACGGACGAAATCCGGGCCAAGGGACCGGCGGGCGTCGGGGTGGCCCGAATAGCGCCAATTCGTGACTCAAACTCTTCAGTTGCGTACTTCACAGCCCCAGAGTAGGCAGATTCGATGGAAGAGAGTAGCTGGCCATGAGCAGGAGCGCTAGACTGGGAAATCTGGCCCATAACTTGGGACTTCGCAATGTCGTACAGGACTTTAGCTTGGGCGGTCGAGTCAGCAAAAGCGGAGCTTGCTTCTGTGTAAGCATCTTCCGCCTTGCTTGTCACTTTGTCAAACATATTTTCCTCGTCGTCATCTAGAATGGGTGCTTGATGCGAGTTGGCCTCTGCAGCGGCAACCCCGAATGCGGGCCGTGAGGTATGATGATCCCCCTGAACTTCATCATTCAGGATAGACTCGTCATCATTGTCATCATCAGCAACGGTATCGGTACCCGATGAAATTGGCTCAAAGTCCGTTCTATCGGGATCGTGTTCGATTGATGCCGATTCCTCGTCCGGGGCACCGTCTTCAGGGGTTTCCGAGGCAGTGCCGACAGGTTCATTGTGCTCGGCATCGAAGGTCCCCTCGGACTCCTCGGCTTCCTCAGCAGGCTTAGGCCGCGGCGGAGGGGCTTCAGTTCGGGTATCGAAATTGTCGCTCACTTCACGAGCAGCCAACTTCCAGGTCCCAACGTCCTTCAGCCTGATAAGCTCCTTGGCAGTGTCTTCTGCAATCTCCATACCAGTACCCAAGATTTCACTTGCCACGGCTTTAGCCTGCGCGACTGACTTGTGGTTCATGCCGATACTGCGGATTTCATTGCGCCAATCCTCGAGTTGTGCTTTAAGTGCGTGATATCTGGCCCAGTCTTTGTAAGTAACACCATCCATCCATGCCCAGCGTATGCCGATTTCTTGCAAACCCAGGTCGCGGATGTTATTCAGAACGTCGAGCGTTGAGTTGACAGCGGCACCCACTCGGCGGGCGAGTTCATCATCAAAAGAGATGGCCCACTCGCGAAGGGTATGTGCACGATCTCTGACCGCAATGGCGGAGTTCCGGATTTCGCTGACAAGCTGCTCACCAGCAGACTTTTCTTCTTCAGGGGCATCTTCCTCCGGCAGCGACTGCGCGAGATGGTTAATATGCTGCTTGACGACGGAGAGCTTTTCGGCAGCGACGGCCTCAAGTGCCGTAGAAAGGCTTTGTCCATGGCTATCGGCACTGCTTGCGATGAGAGCCATCACAACTCCTTCAATGCGCTCCTCAAGATCTTCGATTCCCTTGTCGGCAGCGACTGCGAACTTGTCTTGCCATCTCTGAAGATCGGAGTCAATTTGATCGCGAGCTTGCTTTGCTTCTTCCTCAGCAGACAGAGTGGGCTTAGCGGAGGGAGCTTCAGTCGTGGAAGTGGTTGTAACAGCGGAGGTGTGGGCTTCGATTTTGGTGCTGGACACGGCCGTGGAAGTGGATTCTTCAGACAAGGTGCTGCTGGGTTAAAGTTAGCAAGAAATATTTCGTCAACAGGTGAAGGGGTGTGAGCATACTTGTCCATATCCTCAACAACGGCGCGCAGTCGCTTTCCTTCCCTGTAGCTAGCGAGACGCTGTCCGATCTTCACCAGTTGGGGCTCGACTTGCTCAGAGTAGAGGCCAGTGATCTGTGGCCACAGCGAGCTGTTGGCAAAATAAACCACGGACGACCAGGTATAGCGGACACCGGGAATAACGTGGGTCGTCAAAACATTCTGGCCTGTAGCATAGGTTTTGCCGATAAAGGGCTGAGACCGTGTGTAAAGAGGGACAAAATGGTCCCAGTAGGCCGTCTGCGCAGCGCTATTGGCCTTTTGGTAGTAGGGAGATACTACCGCCATGCTCTGCTGCACATAGGGACCAATCTGGGTCAGATAAACCCGATGCGCCTGGCCCTGAGCCGCCTCTAGGCGCGGAGTCACTTGAGCTTTCCAGTGCGCCACGCCATATGCCTGAGCATGTCGCCATGCAGGCGCGCCGTATCTCTCGTATCCCGACTTGGCGATTTTCAAGGCGGGAACGTAGACTTGTTGGTTGACCACGTCCACGTAGGGACGAGCTTGGTCAACGTAGGGTGCAGCGTACGTATCGTAGTGAGGAGTGACATATGGCTCCACGTGCGACCGCGCAATTAGGTATGGTTTACAGATCCGAAGTGATTGATCATTCAAGTCCGCGATGTGCGAGGGACACCGGAAGAATGGGGTGAGGAGCGTATACCAGACACACAACCTAAATGAGATCAAGGATTAGCTTGGGATGCGCCAGAGGACTATTGCAAGATAGGCTCATCCTTACCGTAGAATCAGCCCTATTGTCCACCGAAAAGTGCTTTTCCTCCTCTGAACCTTGCCAGCTTCCTTCCTTCCATTTGACTTGGCCACGGACTCTGATGCATGGCCATTCTGGTTGCTCGTGAGAGCCGCCATGGCTGCCGCTGGGCAGGTGAGAACGACGCTGGTGAAGAGTTTCCGGGACTAAACTCCAAGCCACACCAGACCGGTGGCTTCGAAAGATTGGAGCTTATAGATTCTGGAAGCTAATGCTTCATCGGGTGTCGTAAATCGATTGCTGAGCTGCGCACAGTTGAGGTAGGACCACGAGAGAAAGTCGGTCGCGTTCAGCCTTGGCGCTAGTAAATATTCACGGGGCTACGACGGGCCGCGGTCAGAGTGCAAGGTGTGATTCTGAGGTAGACGGTGATGAATGTGTTGATGAGTTCTTCAAACACCCCAGAGATATGAAAGATTATTTTAGCAACCTTGGGTTATAGCAAAGGGAATGTTTTGGTCCTCGGACATCAGTGAGGTCATCGGTGGCACCTGGTGGTAGACCTGTTCAATACGTAGTTACGAGATCCAATACGTAGTTACGAGATCTTTGTGCGGTGCCTCCAGGTAATGGGGTAAGATACGGTAACACACATACTGCTGACTCAGCCAACAGGAATGTGCAACAGCTGAGGTAGAAAGCTAAGGAAATAGTTGCCCGCCACCTGGAGATTCGTAACTTGTGATTTGAGGCAGCAACCATTTTGCCCAAGGTAGGCGTGCCCTTGAAGCAGCCATTTCCCGATCTGACTTCTGACAAGCCCGCTAGCCCCTCCTTCCTCCGCCTCTCTCCCCGTCATTCGCCATTACCCTCTCTGGCTTATCGTTGATAGGAGGGAGCATACGATGAAGATTTGATAAACCACGTTTGACCGTCGATCCGACGTGCCCTTACACTATGGACATGTTTAACTCGTCTCGCAATCCAGCGGCCATGTCCTCCTTCCCTGACCTCATGAACGATCCGGCTTTCGACGAGAGGGAGAAGGGCTTTGAGGACATGGACACCTGTCGAATCTGTCATGGCGAAGCTACTGACGAGGAACCACTGTTCTATCCCTGCAAATGCAGCGGTAGTATCAAGTTTGTCCACCAAAGCTGTTTGTTGGAGTGGTTGGCCCACTCGCAGAAGAAGCACTGCGAGCTTTGCAAAACGCCCTTCCGCTTCACCAAGCTATACGATCCGAATATGCCCCAGAGCCTGCCAACTCCTCTCTTCCTCAGACAAGCGGTGATTCAATGCTTCCGGACTTTGGTGACATGGATGCGCTTTCTTCTTGTGGCATTTGTATGGCTGGGCTGGTTACCATGGTCGATGCGTGCAATCTGGAGAGCGTTGTTTTGGCTTGCCGACGGCCGCTGGTCGGCTGGCGGAGCTGCTCAGCAGCAACCTATGCAATCTGCGCAAGAGCGTGCTTCTCAGTGGGCTGGAAACGGGACGGCGTCAAGTGCTATGTTAAGTTCGATGACTTCGACGGTCTCGAATGCAATGAAATCTGCTGCTAGTCCTTCCCCGTCGTCGCCGCAATCCTCGGCGATCAATTTTCCCGCCGGAGACCCACTGATGCTCACTCTGATCAAAAAGGTCATTCCGAATCTATTCCTCCCGGCTTTCTCATCGGGCGCTGGACAGAATGGAACGATTCCAAATGGCACGTCTGCCGTCACCAAAACGCGACACCCATCCTGGCTGTCCGACGTGACGTTTCTTAACTCGTTGACGCGCTATCCGACCATAAACAACATGCTCATCGATATGCTGGAAGGCCAGCTGATCACCCTTCTGGTCGTCGTCGCCTTCATTCTTCTTTTTCTGATTCGGGAATGGGTGGTCCAACAGCAGCCCATGGCCAACATTGCCGAGGGAGAGCGTGAAGCGGCATTGCAGCTTATTGCGAACAATAGGGTTAACGAGCAAAGGAATCGTCCTGGCGATTTTAACGAGGACGAAACCAACGCCCTTCCCGCCCTCCGCCAGGAAGAGGTTCGTCTACGCCAGGGTGAAAATGGTCATGTCGATGATCGTTTCCCTCCCCGATCCGCCACACATTCACCTGCGCCGTCTTGGATCGACTCTGATGACAGTCTTCCTATTCTTGACAGACCGGCGGCACATCACGATGTCTTTGCCAACGATCATTTAGCTGGAAACGCCGAGATAGAATTGCGCGCCTTCCAGCATCAGGAACAGACGCGCCGCGCTGCGATCCAAGCTTTCGACGATGTTGTAGCTCGATCAAATGGCGATCGGGAAGAGATGATACGAATAATGCGAGAGGAGGGCCGTGAAGAGGCAGCCGGCTGGATAGTCAACGGGTTTACAGGATTTAACCAAGACGAAAATCTAGCTGGACCTTCGAATCATGCGCATGATCATCAGACTACGGACCCCCAGAATCCCAGCACATTTAATGAGCAACATGGTGGCGCCACTCAAATGTTAGATAATGAGCAAGCGCTTTCAGCCCCGCATCCCAGCCTCGAATCGACTGCCAGAGAGGATGCCGTTCGTATGGACCACCAGGATAATGAACCTCCCAAACGAGCTACGGAGCGACTTGCCGATTGGTTCTGGGGAGATGTCACTCCCGTTGAGCACGATACGACAGAGGCCGCACTAGAGGACGATGCGCATATAGTCCAAGACCCCGCCCTGGAAGACCCATTCGTGCCTGTCCAACCTCGTCTGGAAGAACAACCAGCTAACGGTGCGATGGCAGCGGCAGCGGCTGAGGCTGGCGTGGATCCCAACGACATGGATGCAATTGAAGGAGATGACTTCGAAGGAATCATGGATCTCATTGGCATGCAAGGGCCGATCTTTGGACTTTTGCAAAATGCCGTCTTCTGTGCCCTTTTGATTGCCTTTACAGTGGCCATTGGCATCTGGCTGCCCTACTTGTGGGGCAAAATCGCCCTCGTCCTGCTTGCCAACCCCTTGGAGCTGATTGTCGGAGTGCCGATGGCTGCTGTCACCGTGGTTGCTGACGTCGCTCTTGACACCTTAATTGGCGTCGTAGGCTATGTCATGTATTGGCTGACCTTCGTTTGCAAAGTCGTGCTTAGTCCCTTCGGCGCCTTTGTCCCTGCTATTGAGTGGATTCCTCGCGGAAAATCTGTGACCAGCGCCTCGCTGTCCCTTATCGAGGCCAGTACCAGTCGTCTCAACAAAGTGGTGAAGGCATTCCTTGTCTTCCACGAGTCTGACATTCCTATGTTCTCGGTGATATCGCATCAGGCGCTCAAGCTCCACCAGGCCCGCATTATGACGGTTTTACAATTCGTCTTCCATGCAGCGAGATTCATTCTGCACGACTTCCCACTACGCTTGATTAATCTCGGACTTCCAGGGGCTCTTTCCTTCGAACTTGACTTCTCCCTGTTGCAAAAGACCCTATCTCAGGCTCAGCAACACCTCAGCGGCTTGATCAAGACACCGCTATTCAGTTCTGGAGCAAAGTTAATGGACGCTGGCGCCGCCGAGGCCGCCAAGGCAACTATGTCTGTTGACTATGACTTGGCCGTCTGGGATACGAAAGACCGTGCCGTCGCCATCCTGATGGGCTACACGCTTGCAACAACCGTGGGATTCCTCTACCTTCGAATCACCGGACTCTTGTCTGGGACCAACCGTGGCCAAAGGGTTGAGGGCATTGTGGCAGAAGTCCTTCTTCAGGCAGGGGGGGTGATGAAGGTCATCCTTATTATTGGCATTGAGATGATCATCTTCCCTCTTTACTGTGGCACACTGCTCGACCTTGCCTTGCTCCCTCTGTTCTCCAATGCAACGGTGGTCTCGCGCGTCGCGTTCACAATGGCTTCGCCGCTTACATCGCTTTTCGTCCACTGGTTTATCGGTACATGTTACATGTTCCACTTTGCTCTATTTGTCTCCATGTGTCGGAAAATTCTGCGAAGCGGTGTCCTCTGTGAGTGTTTCATCCCTAATTGATCATGTTTATGTGTTTAAATACTAATATTCTGGCCAGACTTCATTCGTGACCCAGATGATCCGACTTTCCATCCGATTCGCGATGTCCTCGAGCGCAGTATCACCACCCAGCTTCGCAAAATTGGATTCAGCGCCCTTGTGTACGGTGCGCTGGTGATTCTCTGCCTCGGAGGAGTGGTCTGGGGTCTCTATTTCGCCTTTGATGACGTGCTGCCTATTCACTGGTCTTCCAACGCCCCAATGCTGGAGTTCCCCATTGATCTACTGTTTTACAATTTCATCATGCCCTTGGCTATCCAATCTGTCAAGCCGTCAGACGGCCTGCACGAGCTGTATAACTGGTGGTTCCACAAATGCGCTCATTACTTGCGCCTCAGCAACTTCTTCTTCCCGGAGAGGCATCCCGAGGAAGAAGGTCGCCATGTCCGACGTACCTGGTGGAGCCTGCTATCCGGAAGCAAGGGTGATTGGGAACATCCCGTGATTGGCGAGGAGGTACAGGCTTCCGCAGAAAAGGAAAATCGTGACACGTACTTCCTGCGGGACGGCAGATACGTTCGCGCCCCAGCTTCAGACCAGGTTCGCATCCCCAAGGGAACGAGGGTCTTTTTAGATGTGACCGAGGACAATGAACGTGTTGATGGGAGCCCTGATCCCGATGATGGGCTACACGGCCGGGCCAGCAACATGTTTACCAAGGTCTACATCCCTCCTTCCTTCCGGACTCGCATCGCCGCTTTCATTCTTCTGGTCTGGCTGTTTGCTGCTGCCACCGGGGTAGGCATCACCATTGTTCCACTGGTCATTGGTCGGAAGATCGTTGCGCTGTATTTCTCCAGTCCTGTTCCCGTGAACGATATCTACGCCTTCTCGTGTGGATTGTGCGTGGTTGGCAGCCTGGCGTACATTGCCTTTTCCTGTTACGCCGCAGTCCTGGCGATAAAAGAAAACCCGGGGACATATCTTCGATCCCCGCGAGAGCTGGGCCAGATTGGTCTTAATCTAGTGCTCGATGCGGGCCGTCTTCTATACATGTCAGGTGTCTTGGTTGTATTGCTCCCCACACTTTTTGCACTTATGACTGAGCTATACATCCTTATCCCGGCACACACCTTGATGGGGGATGGGCAGTCCCACGTCATCCACGTCGTGCAAGACTGGACTCTGGGGGTCCTATACGTGCAGATGGCGATCAAGTTGATTCTCTGGCACCCCCAGTCCTGGGCCGCCGCCGTGCTCAACGGAATTTTCCGCGACGGCTGGCTGCGACCTAACGTCAACCTTGCGACTAGAGCTATGGTGCTCCCCTTGTCGCTGTTCACCGCTGTGGCAGTCACCATGCCCCTGGCATTGGGTGGGGTATTAAGATGGACCGTCTTCTTTTCGCAAAGTGACGCGCAGTCCTTAGGCTATCGCTATGCGTACCCAGCTACGCTATTAGTTGCGTTGGCCACGTGGGCAATCCATCTTGTTCACCGACGGGTGGCGATCTGGCGCATCAGTATCCGTGACGACGTCTACCTAATCGGAGAGCGTCTGCACAACTTCAGCGAGAAGCGAGCGCGGGATGTCGGGGTATCGCCACGAGTGATGACCGGGTGAAGGGGCTAAGGCCTCCTTGCCTTTTCTGATGTCTATCTTTATTGACTGTACATTGAGACGTTATCCATAGTTTTCGATAATTTATCTCTTGATCCTTTCGAGAAATACACTGCTGCCTGAGGCCCTAGCATAAGGCTTAGTCACATCCCAAATTTAGGTGCCTGCCACGTGACCCACTTTCACCCGCAGGCGGCAACATGATTGGTTAGGCAACAGGATTCCACCAGATCTTCCCGCGATGCTCGTCTATCAAGACCCTTCGTCGCCATCGCCAGGCACCCATTGTTCGATTTTCCTCGTTCTCCCTTCCATTCCCCTTTCTCATATGGCTCCTTCGCCCTTTTGCGACTCGCGACATGGGACTGTGAATATACGCGACAATTCCTTCTCGATTTAGAGTGCCAACTCCCTCTCTGGTCCTTATCGAATCGCTATCGCTAATATGTCCGTCCTGCGCGGAGGAAGCGGGTTCCTCGAGCGCCGCCTCACAAAGTTGTATACTGATACGAAAACCTCTTGCGAAAGCGTTACAACTGCATCCAAGGCCGTAGATGACCCTGAACTTGTGGCCCTGCACCAGAGCTTCCAAAAGCAGCGGGACCGTTTACTGGCGTGGGGTCTAGATTGGAGTGACGCTAGCGCCGCCCAGCCGAATGATATCGATGAGTCCTTAACCGCGGCCGGGTTCAGCGATGTCGTCGAGAGTGTCATGTCCTCGATTCAGGACCTTCTCAACAAAGCAGAGCAGGTTCAGCATATCGATGCGCCGCTGTTACCTTCCAAGGAACGTAGAGTGGATCTACCTTCAAAGGATACCCTCGGCAGTCTGCCACTGAAGACACACTGGACCGACGATGATATCAGTCGCTCTAAGACTATTCTGAGCGACTTGACGGCGTGCATCGACACGCTCTATGATCTTTCTCGCTCACGGCGGGAGGCGAGCATGTCAAGCAAGTACAATGCCACCACGCAGAGACGACCTCTCCCTACCTCTCCCTATGATTACTCCTACGGCTCCTTCTCAGACTCGAAGGGAAAGATGCAAGGCCCCAAGCAAATGATTGACCCTTTCAACTATTCCCCGTCCACTCATCAACGCGACTCCAGCAATACTCTCATGTCATCGCACCCTTTCGTTATCGATCGATCGGCTTTGCAGCTATACGGAGCGACCCATGACAACAGCCCTCCGCCATATGAGCCTATTGCAGCATCTTCCAACTCTCGAGCTGTTGGCCGATTGAAAGCGTCGGCTGTTCCCTCTCTCCTTGGCTCATTCAAAGAGTCTCATGTCTCGGTCCTTGTCGAGTTCATGCCAATGATTGCGGAATCGCCAATGAAATCGAAGAATCTACGACTCGAGAAACTCCAGAAATCGCTTGATCAGCTGCTGCAGAATGCCAGGATCTCTCACCTGGGTCTCCTGCGCTTCCTTGGTTATTGTCTTGATGAACCCAATGCCCGTTATGCCTTCCTCTACCAGATGCCAGTCGATTATTTTCCCTTTCTTCAAAATCCCAGTGACCTCCTCAAGGAGCTCAAGCCTGTGCCGCTGGTTGCCATGCTTCCGTCGGCAGAAGACTACCGCGAGAAGCGGATGCCGAACCTGGAGACTCGCTTCCGGCTAGCCTATGATCTGTTGATGTCTGCCCTGCATCTGAGAAGCCAAAACGCCGTGCATGGTAACATCAACAGCAGCAATGTCATATTTTTCCCTGGTCGTACCGACGCGAACAACGGCGAGAGTGGCCTCTCGCCTGATCTTCGGCGTGCTTATTTGACTTCCCCAGCCCGTTTCTCTGGAGATGGTCCCACCCCGGAACCGTTGTCTACCGCAATGTACCGCCACCCCGAAGACAAAAGAAGCCTTGAGGACGACTCAGCGTGGGCGTATGACCTCTACTCTCTGGGACTCGTCTTGCTTGAGATCGGTCTGTGGGCACCAATCGGGCGGCTATGGAAGATGAAGTATGACCGTTCGTGGTTCAAGCATCGCGTGGAAGATCTTTACATCAAGAAGCTCGGGGCCAAGTGCGGTACTGCATATCTTCAAGCTGTACAGCTATGTCTCGATGCACCCAACTTCCACCTCTCGACACAACCTATGACCGATCTCTCTCTTCGCGTCCCTCAGATCTATCACTACCCTGTTCTTGACTTGTCGGATCCCGATGGTACATTCTCCTTTTCGATGAATTTCATGTATACCATCTGTAAGATCCTGTGGTCATGCTGTCGCATCGATATCTTCAACGCTCCCTCGGCGGAAGAATTGGATGACTGCCTGCCACTGGCCCTGGTTCCCACTCCCGAGCCAATCCCTGTGGAAGAGAAGTCCGATCCATACCTCGCTGCTCGTCAGCAGGTCGCCTTGGATAAAAAGCTCCCCGCAATCCCAGGTCAATGGGGTGCAGTGATAGAAGAAAGGACACAGGACAAGCCTGCCAAGAGACGCACCGTTAAGCGCCTTCCTAATATCGAGATTCCGGATGAGCATATGCAGGAATGGAATTTCCAGATGATGCCACAACTGAGCCGACTCCTTCAAAAGATTCTCAAGGAATCGTCGGAGTCCTGTGGCGCCTCTCTCATAATGACCGGAGAGTCACCCGAAACGGCACGCACGACCATCTGTGTCACATGTGCAAGCGTCAAAAAAGTCCGATCGGCATTGAAGAAACACTTTGTTTTGGGTCGGGAGGATTGGGATCTCATCGTCATCCGCGGCGATATTGAACGGTCAAAAGTCCCCCGCAACAAGCGGCGCAAGCCAGCGAAAACACGCCCGAATGGATCAAACGAGACGCCCTTTCGTCAGCGAGAACTAAACCCATGTTATCAGCAACGACCTCTATGCGGTGCATCGATCGGTGCTTTCCAGAACGAGGAGCATTTACCTCCTGTCTCATATGGTGGTGCCGTCCTCGTCGATGGATTACCTTACGGCCTAACGGTTCATCATATGCTCGAGGCACCCAGTGATGATGAAGGTCCTGGGGATCAAGAGCAGAACGCCCCGTCTCGGTCCGCAGGCAACTGGCCCCGAGATATCTCAAACCCCGCCAGCCAGGAGTTCATGTACACCCGCGGCGATGATGATTATTCTGAAGCCAATCTCCACTTGGAGCTCTCGGGCCCCGAGGACGGCGATGACGCGTCTATATCGCAAGGCGGTGATGGTGACGACGAATACTGGCTTTCAGATGAAGAATCTTCTGATGACGACTCCATGGATGGTGATGATAATGACGACGAAGACGCTGCCTCTATCGGTGACACTGCCGGGATTGAACCTGGCGAAGAGCCGCGACTACTGGTCACCCAACCAGCCATTGACGATGTGCATGAAGACTTTTTTCCGTCCCCGGAGGACCGTGATGACGAGCACCTTGCCTCACATGCGCTAGGCTATGTCCATGCCTCATCTGGAGTACGACGATGGACACGGAAAGGAATCAAGCACGAGATTGATTGGGCTCTCATCAAAGTGGACGAAGCCCGCATGGATCCTCGCAACATAATCATTGAAACCAGCTCGGCCCTGCCTATCCGGCCTGGCGTTCCACCTCAACCTATCTTCCTCAACCAAGTGGCTCGGATGGAGGAACTGGGCGGCTTACGTGTACAATGTTGCGGCCGCACAAGCGGGCTACAGTCTGGCCAGATATCCAAAGCGATGGCGATAGTCAAGCTGCATGGCCGGCACTCATTTTCCACGAGCTTTTGTGTCAACGGGAACTTTGGAGGTAAGCGGCACACTGCAGATCATGTTTATGTCTATACGATTGTTAATTAGATACCCTTGTTTTCTTCTTCCTTTCCACCTTTTGTCTTCCCCTCTTTAAGCCGGTAGACTATAACATCAACCGGATCTTAAGACCAAAACAATCCTTTCACCCCATGTATTGAGTAACTAGTTCAAGCTAACGCATGGCTTCCACAGCCCCCGGCGACTCTGGCGCATGGGTATTTGACAAATCCACCGGCCGCGTCTGCGGCCACGTTCTGGCCTGGTCCGAGAAAAGCAACACAACCTACATCTCTCCGATGGAGGTCACCCTCGACGACATCGCCCGCACTCTCAACGCCTCCCTCGTCTCCCTCCCCGGCGACCCATTCCATTCCATGGGCTACGCCAGCCCTCCCTCCCAAGCCCAAGGCCAATACCTCTACCACACCCAGCAACTGCCTGGAGACTTCAATCGCCTAACTGTCGGGTCTCCCGTTCCCCCTGGACCTCATCCCCAGTTTACTCGTCATCCTCACCATCCCGGGTTCGCCCACCCTCCTCCGCACGCTCCTCCACCTCCTCCTCGCCCCGGTTCTAGGGAAGCCTCTGTCTTCCGAGGCTCTGTGCCTCCTGTTCCACCGCCTCTCTTGACCGGTCCGCGGAATATTGAGCGGCAGCTAGCCTGATTTGTATACTTTATGATTTGTTTGGGGGGATACATGGTTTGGTATAAATGATGTTCATGACCTTGCGACTGTTTTGGATAATACCCACGGTAGAACGGCATGCTTATATGGAGTACACCTAAACGTCATCTTTAGTCTTGGATAATTTTGATTTTTTCCTTTCTGCCAGTTCACTTTGCTCACATACCCGTATGTAGTCTGTAGGAAGTGCCATTCATTGTAACCTTGGTATACTTAGAGAAAAATGTATCCTTTTCATAGTTGGCTGAAGGTACTACCTAATTATTGGTTCGAGCTTCGGGATCGCCGCTTGTGCCGTTACTGCCGTTACCTACATATAGCCAAGAAGACCCTTAGCCCTCTTCTAAAACCACCCTTTGGGTCACGTGACTAAAAACTATGCCAATTAGGAATAGTTCAAAGGGTGGTTCCAACACCTTTTACTTTACATTACATTACACTCCATATCTACCTATGCCCCATCCCCATACATTATCATCAACCATGGCATCGCTGTGGACTCGGTGTTACGATAGCCAATATGATGGAAACTATTATGCGCGAAATATAAAAGTAGTAACGTAGAGAAGGAATAATCAATCATACAACGGGGATTGTTGATGATAGGGACCTAGATCACGTGATCCCGGAACTACAATCCTCCGACCTCCGACGTCATACGTCATACGTCATATAGCCCCCTCGTTTAAAAGAGGAGCGCCCTAATCCTTAGGCATATTATCCTCTACGTGATCAACCGTATACTCGTCATTTTTAGCTATAGCTAACTAGGTCTATAGATTCTTCGGGGTCCGGCGGACTTAGGATAACGACGATAAAAATCGGCCAATTTCATTAGTATATTTGTTACAGAATTAGCAGTTTTAAGGTTATCCAGAACTTTTGGAGATTGTGCGCGATCGGACCGCTCACGATTCTCCAACCGGGGCCTTACCGAATCGCCTACTTCTCGCTTACTCCTCACCGTATATTAGTTATGTTAGCTCTCTATAATAAAAGGGAGTATTCTATCTCTTCTAATGTTGGCTTCTTTGAAATTAGTTTCTATTCTTATCCTATTATTCATCTTATTTATATCACCCCTCTACTAGGCATCTCTTCTCACCTTACCGATAGGTCGACTACCCTACCAAAGTAGTCCTCTATAACAGGATCTAAGAGGTCTACGACGGGAGCTACGAGCGAAAGTAGGCGACGCTTTTAGTAGTATATCGACCTTGTTAGGGGGTTCGGAGGAAGGAAGAATGAGGTAAGCCTAATTATGCCTCGCGTGTCAAGACGGTAGACGCCGTCTTGGATTTCGTAGAGGCATCCCAACGGTTTTAAGTCGCGCGCCTATGAGCTTCGTTCAGTAGCTCATTGGGCCTGTAAACACGTCCACAACCGTATCTTTAGGGCCCTCTGTCAACTAAGAAGATTACTGCATAAAGCTGAAAGAAAGCCTTTGGCATTCTTTGGTCTAGTGATATATTTTCTTGTTATCCGCCTTTAACTCTCGGTACAATAGGAAATAAGAGCATGAATGCGTCAATAATCACTCAAGGCTCCACTCTTACGAACATCAATTACTGAAAAGAATTGAGGTCATATGTGTAAGGCAGTGACATAAAATCATCATATAAAACACCAAGAACTACTCACTGAGGTTGATCATAAGGTCAAAACCTGAATATGACTATATAGGAAACAAATTAAACAGATTGGAGAAGATTTTCCAATGATCAACGATATTTGGAAATCGGAGAACTTCTGATCGGGGCCATCAATAATATAATTGTCGATATCAAGAACAAATTAGCTATAGAATTAAAGAAAACTCGTGGGAAATCTAATTCTTCAGACCGTTCTTCTCGTCCTGCAATGGAGTGATCCACACCGGTTTATAATACTCGCGTGGGACAGCCTGCTCACTTCTGGCGACGATATCTTCAAAATTGTGGTTCACCAGGAGATGACCGTTGCGAAAAATGGGCTGAAGTAGATTCTCTCCCTCCTTGGCTTCTTCGCGACGGATTGTCTGGTATTCTCCATCACGCTTGACCAGCGCAAGACGGCCACGCTTGGAGTTCTTCGCGGAGTCTGTCTTGGGCTCCTTATAGATGTCCTTCCATTCCTCATTGATGTTGACCGCACTCGCCTTCTGCGTAAATGAGAAGGTGTCGCGGTTGATGTACTGGAGCAAACCACCGCCCATTCCAAGGAAGATATTTTCTGCGGACAAGCCGCGACGCTCGAGCTCAGCATAAATTTTCTTGAGTGATTCGATGGTCAAGCCATCACCCTGTGCTGCACGAACATAATCGGGAAGAACTTTAAAGCCCTTAGAGTTGGTCGTCGATCCAAACTTCCTAATCAAGCCTTCCAACGTTTCAGAGATCACAGTTGCAGGGTCTCCCGAATCGGGGCGAACCAGGATTGTGCTACCTATGGACAAGGATCGGATTAGCAGTTGTTCCAAGACAAGGTTTCATTCCAAATTGTAGCTTACCGCTGTTGATAACATCGTCCTTCAACTCCATGCCGAAGATTTTGTCGACAGTTCCTTCCAAGTCGTACGAGTCAGAAACAGCAACAACAAAGGGCCATCCCTTGTACTGTTTGATTAGATTTCTATGAGCTTCGACCTCTTTCTCTTTCCCCCAGGCTGTCACAGTCGAGTGCTCCGAGTTGGGCTGAGAGATGCCGGGGTTCAGAGCGTTATAGTAGAGTGTGGCAGCTAGAGATCCTGAGATGGTGTTGGTCTGTCGGAAATTCACGAGGTGCGCCAGTCCACCGAGAGCGGCAGACTCCTGGGAGCTAACCCCACGAGAACCGTAGTCTTGCAGCACGTCACGGAGAATCTCAGGGTGTTCCGAAGTTCGCTCGAGAGACTCCCGAATAAGCTGCTTCGCGAGCCAACTCGTGGTACCGACGGACGAGGGATACCAAATGGCACGCAGGAGAGCTGTCTCAATGAAACTAGTCACCCAGAAGTATTTGGGATCTGTGTTGACAATCTGGACGAGAACGTGCTTAATTGGCAGCACAGTTCCCTCCGGGACGGCCTCAATCTCTACGGGAAGGTACCCGTTGTGCTCATTGACAATCCCAAGCCAGCCCTCTCTGTTGAAAGGGATCTGGTGCTGCCGCGTCACAATCTCGGCCTCATCTATGTCATCAATGGTGATTGGCCGCAAAAGATGCTGCTTGATGAAAGCTTGTAAACCTATAAAGAGAAGCGCCGGAGTAGATCCTCCTCGCGATTCAATGTAGCTCGACACATGTCTGGTGCCCGGAGGATAAAGATTCCAATGGGAATGTTTGTAGGTATCAGTATTAAGAATGAGATTGTTAAAGTTGGACAGCACCCTTGGTGCCATGATGACGATTATCAAAGCTCCGCAAAGAAGTGATAGATATGAATAGAGGGTGAGAATACTCTGTAAAAATTGAGAAAACAACAAAAATTCGCATCCAACACAAGCACCATACACCGTATTTAAAGCCCATCCTCATATACTGGGTGCTTGACAACGTCAACTGTTGGGCTTATTGCGTAACGTCGATCAAGTTGTCGTGTACCCATATAATCAAATCAGATACGCCTCAGACACCTCATGGTTCCAATAATATTTGAGGCAGATGATTTCGTGATATCTCAAGCATATTAGCTATCGCAGGCCTACCTTCTACGAGATACCAATGGAGGACTAATATCGGATGTTTCTAATTTTCGTGCTCGCCAAACTTAGAGATCACAGAAGGTTTCACTGCTACGAACTTTCTGGCCTTTTTTTATTCCCGACTTGTTAATATTCCCTCCCCAAATTTCAGCGTTTCTGTCCCATTCTCTCAAATTTTCGATCCTACTAATTTTCTCTACGATGCCAGCGAATGAACGGCTGTAACACCGAATTAGCAGCACAAAAATCAAAAATCCAACAATATTAGCCTTATCTTAATTTTCTTGGAGGCTAAAGTTAGTGATCAGTTAAAATTCTTGTCATAAAATTAAGTACTTGTCTGGAATATTCAAGTCGGACGGTGGTAACCGGAGATACGGGCGGAGGGTTATCGGCTCGTGGGTTTGGGCAAGTTGGCGAAGCGCCCACCACATCGACCTTCAACAACTGGCGTCTAACTTGTCAGTGCCGCTGCACCAGTCAGTGTTGCCGTACCAAAACGCCAAGCAGTCCGGCAGGACCAGAGCAGGGGCCACCGACTTCAATGGTCACCGAAATGCACGCAAATTCTTGTAGCATGTCTATATTAGTTGACTTCATTTACCCTAACCCCTCGCAAAATTGAAAGCGATATGCAGGCTACCACAACTATATATAATCATGTATGTATAGGTAGAATATACCACTTCTTAAACGAACTTAGAGCCTCGCTGAGGCCTATCGTAGCCTAGATGCTGTTTGTGATTGCTGCCTTTATGGTTCATGTGTGTATATAAATACCAGTTTCTAACTGGCAAGATATCTTCTTAGGCATACTTAGAAGAAAATGGGCTTTTACGGGGTAAATGCGGTATATATGGAAGATTTTGATACTGACCATGTTAGACGGGTAACAAAGATATTTGATTTTAGGCAGGCGGAGGGGAAAAGCGGTGTAAAGGAGTGCAACGAATAAGGAACACCACACACACTGTGTATCGTTTGTTTGCCGAATCTGATATTATTATATCTATGTACTGCATATCTTCCCCTGAAAGGAAAAGTTCGAAAGACAATACAAATATCGGTCAATAGGGCGTTGCGCAGTACTGTGGATATTGTAGATGACTGATGCAATGTCCTACACGTTGACCTTTTGGGCTAGTGGTGTTTATTTGAGTTTGTTCGGTGGTGTTGCGAGCTCGATGATATTGATTGCGTGTTCTCGCGCAGTACTATGGATATTGTAGATGACTGACGCAATGCCCCACACGTTGACCTTTTGGGCTAGTGGTGTTTATTTAAGTTTGTTCGGTGGTGTTGCGAGCTTGATGATATTGATTGCGTGTTCTCGCGCAGTACTATGGATATTGTAGATGACTGATGCAATGTCCTACACGTTGACCTTTTGGGCTAGTGGTGTTTATTTGAGTTTGTTCGGTGGTGTTGCGAGCTTGATGATATTGATTGCGTGTTCTCGAAATTCCCTTATACATCCAGCAGCCGCCGTACGCGGCCAGCCTCTGGAGCTGTGTTTCTGGCGGTAATCATCCCACTATTCGAAGCCTAAAGTGACTTTTCCCCCGCCTTCTGAAAAATGGCTGAACGTATTGTTGGTGCAATTGAAGACCGCGTTGTTGGCGTTCTGGGTAAGCAGAACTCGACAGTTTCTCGTCAGCTATTGTTTCACGTTGCACGGTGACCAACCTAATTTGTAGGAGGAGGCCAGTACGGCCGGCTTCTCAGCGAAGCTGGGAGTCGACTTGCTATCCCTGTTGTCGCCCTCGACCCCTCGCCAGCGTCCCCTGCTAAGCAGATCAGCGCTATCTCCCTGTTGCACCCCAACCTAGCTCATGTAGAGGGAGCTTATACCAATGGAAAGGACATCCAAGCTCTCGCTGAGCGCGTTGATGTCATCACCGTCGAGATCGAGCATGTTGATGTCGAGGCGCTCTTCCAGATCCGTGATCTATATCGCAAAGTAGGCGGAAACTTGGGCAAAGGAATTGAAATCTTTCCCTCCCCTGAAACCATCGCCATTGTGCAAGACAAACTGTCCCAAAAAGCGTTCCTCCATAAATTTAATGTTCCTGTCGCGAAATTCATCGACCTGCCGAATCCGACTCCAGAGAGTGTCGGCGAGGCGGCCAAAATACTCGGCCTTCCATTTCTTCTGAAGGCGCGCCGAAATGCATACGATGGACGGGGAAACTTTCTCGTCAAGGACCTTTCTGATGTTCCACAAGGTCTGAAGGCACTCCAGGGCCCACTGTATGCTGAGCAGTATGCCAAGGGCATCGTGAACGAAATTGTTGCTGTCGTCGTTCGCAACGTCAAAGGGGAAATTCAGAGTTATGGCATCGCCGAAAATGTCAAACATGGAAAGATTGGTCACCTGGTACGTGCTCCAGCGAGACTACAGAGTAAAGATATTACCCTCAGCGCCGAGTCGCTGGCGGAGAAAGCCATCAGCAACTTGGGCGAAGGTGCTGTCGGTGTCTTTGGTGTCGAATTTTTTGTCTTAGCCGATGGTGAGTCGCCTGCAGTCTCGTACGGCATGTAAGTGAGTTGATCACTAACATAAGCTGACAGGGTCTTTGCGTGCCCACGAAATTGCGTCTCGCCCACACAGCTCAGCTCATCATACAGTTGAGGCTTCTGAAACCTCCCAATATGAAAACCACCTCCGAGCTATCCTGTCTCTTCCATTAGGCAGCACAGAACTTAAGGTATCCTCTGCTACGACGCTGAATCTACGGAGCACACCGGATTCGGTGGAAGACGTTCGTGCGGCTGTCAGCCGTGCCCTCGAAACGAAGGGAGCAACAGTGCATCTTTATGGGAAGAAAGACGCCCCTGGCAAGTTCGACTCGCCCAAGGGACGTAAGATAGGCCATGTCACTGTGGTGGGACCATCCGATGCCGATGTAAATGACCGAATCTGTCAGATCCTGGGATCCCTGGGGGATGACGCCCTTGTTCCGAGGCCGCCAAAGCCGCATCCTCGGCCGTTGGTGTCAGTTCTCATGGGGTCTGATTCAGACCTCCCCAATGTCCGTGATGCCGCGCGTATCTTGGATCAATTCAAGGTCCCATTTGAGACGCTCATTGTCTCTGCTCATCGTACTCCAAAGCTGATGAATCGCTTCTGCGAAGAGGCAGCTTCTCGTGGCGTACGTGTCATTATCGCCGGCGCTGGAGGCGCCGCTCATCTTCCTGGAATGATAGCCTCGGAGTCGAACTTACCGGTAGTGGGAATCCCAGTGAAGGGACCGACTCTAGATGGCGTCGATTCGTTGCACTCTATCGTGCAAATGCCAGTAAGTACTATATTTGTAAAGGATATTAGTCAGTGTTTATACTAATGTGCCATTCGCAGAGAGGGGTTCCTGTAGCTACAGTCGGCATTGGAAATTCGACGAATGCTGCTTTATTGGCTATTCGTATTCTGTCTCTCTCAGATCCAAAGTACAGCGTTGCTATAGAAGAGTACAGAGCAAATATGGAGCGAGTCGTGCTTGAGAAAGGCGAGAAGTTGAAAGAAGCGGGCTGGACGTGGAAATTAGATGGCAATCCTTAGTCAGTCCTTGGTTCCATGCCATAAATCCTCAGCCATGGTACCTGGACCTCGCCAAACGCGGGTTTGGGGCGGGTTTTCACTTTCTCTTACCCGCCCACGGCTAATCCGCGCGGGTTTTGGCCTTCATGAACCCGCCCATGGGTTTGTTGAGAAAACAGGCCTGAAGATGGAATGGTTGAGAGAAGCAGGATCAGAAAATCCGAGTCAAACTGTACGTAGCTTGACTTGAGTAAATTCGGATGATTCCTTCTAGTGACATGATGAGAATATTTATCCCGACTTTCTGGAGTTATTTTCTGAGTAACGCAGCACTGAAACAAACTTGACCGCTACTCGGTCTCAGGTCCCCCCGACGGTACCTCGTAGGAATGTGCTCAACCGCTTTGAGTTAGATACGCGTAGCCGCCTCGATCCAGACTGGTCATAAATAGGACTAGAAACACGGCAAGGTCGGAGCGCGAGATATGCCAACCCGAAGGATGCCTTAACCCTAAGGCATCGGTCTAGCTCAACATGCCATACGTCAACACACCCCCTCGGGATTTCGCGCGGGCCGAACCAAAAATACGTGACAAAATGAGCGTAACAACATAAAGAGTAGAAGGAGATAATAGGAAGAAATGCAGCGTCCTGATTGGTCAAACGAGAATGATATTAGGAGTATTGGTGCCCTATACCCCTAATTAGGGATAGTCATAGTAGTTTCGCTATACCCCCGGATAGAGGTTCGTCTCTATTAGAGATAGGCTTAGTTAGCTATATAAGGCTAACGAATTTCTGGAAGGCTAGTCCCGGTAGGGCTTTGGTAAGCCCGTCGGCGACGAGGTCCCTTCTAGGCGCGTATTGTAGGATGATCTTCTCTATCTCAACCTATTCTTTAATCCAATAGTAGTATATATCAATATGCTTAGACCGACTATACGTCTTACGCTTTTCCGCTATCGCTATAGCTAACATATTGTTAGTTGCGACAAGAGTAGGGGCGTTGGTAGGGGTTTTGGTTACCCCTAAACTATAAGCATACGTACTCAGTAGGATCGGGAGGACGAAGGATGCTTGTTTGTTTTGTTTGTTCTAGAGGGGGTAGAGGTTATAGTTATATAATTATTAAGTTATCCGTTACGTAACTTAATACCTCTTTTTAAATACTTGTTACGAACTAGTTGGTAGGATAGTAAGCCTATCGATTAGGTAAGGCACGACTATCTTAAGTCTGTCGGCCGTACGCTGCCCATTTTCCGTCGCCTTGGGTGATCTAGTAGACGAGTTGCTAATATACACACGGTCGGGCTCATGAGCGCAAGGCTTAGACAGGGAGGGGGCTTCATAAGCACCAGAAAAGAAGTTGGGAACCCCCTAGTGAGTAGGGTAAAAGGAAGATCAACCGTCTTATGTAGCTGACGCGAAACGTTCGCGAGTGAACAAAGTGGGATTGAACTAAATGAAGTTTAGTTTTGCAGCTTAACGTGGGTTACGTCCTCCAGTAGTAGCGCTTATTGGCTGAGTACGTGTCAGCCTCGTCTGCTTTGAGGTACGCAGCCGCCTATCGACGTGTCAATTTAACAATAACGACGCTCTCGACCTAATGATATATGACAGCTTTGACCCCGCTTGTCATGCAGGAGACAAGCTGATCTGTGACTTTCACTGGAGTAATCCTTGCTAATCTAGCTATTCAAATTTTAACATGACGGGTTAGCTGCAGGTAGCGTAGCCGCCGGCATAAGAAAAAATTGGTCAAAGTCACCGCGTGGGAAAGAACTACATAGCCCTTGCGCTAATGCATAGATTATAGATGTTCAAGAGCCAGTCAATTACTGATTCGTGAGGTGTTTGAGAATAGGTCCAGAGGAGCCTCAATGCTAACGCGTCAAGGGCTATAATTGTCTAGCGTTTATCATCCGTGCTCTGGGCCACTTAGATCCGTCAGGCTTGAGAGGGGATCATGGGCATCTCAATCTCGACAGAGCGATGCCACCTAGCCCTTCCGTAAACAGTAAGGGAGTATGGAGTTCACCTACTATAAGTACTCCAAAGCCCCAACCCGTGAAATGCTTTCCTAGTACGTTCGTGAATATCTTATTGACCAAGCGGTCTTCAATTTTCAACCCAGATCCGACCTAAACACTTATAGTCAAAGCTTCAAAATGGCTACTGGGTATCTCCAACGGTTGGGAGATATAAGAAGTGTCTAAGAAGTTCCGATGGGAGGGGTACAATTCGTTGCTTTTCAACATAGGCATGCAATTGGAACCTCCGGGCTTGGACCTTGTTTCGCTGTTATCATAGCCTCGAGATACGGTGCAATACTCGCCCACATACCACCACTTCCTTCCGCAACACAAGTTCCTGGTGCAGGTGACAACAATGCTCGGTTCATGATGAGCCAAGTACAAGCTCACTACAATGCCAATCAAAATTATTTCCCCTCCTCGGAAACACGAGTCATTTGCGCTGTCTATCAAGGCCAACTGACATTGCCAAGTCAAGTGCAAATTATGACGAGTTGTCTTCAGGCAATGGGCCTTACTCCGACCATTAAATACTATGCAGTACCCGTGAATCCGCTCATTCCGGGCCAGGGGAAGGTCGTGGTCACGAGTGGAGCGAACGGGCCTTCGATGTATCATGATGATGCTCTGATTTAGGCTCTTGAGACGAAATATTCAAGATCGTTGCAATGGGTTGCTGATCGGCAATCAAGTTCACAGGAGTTTCATCAAGTACTTTCAGTTGGCTCTCTTTGTTATGACTGCCTCTGGGGTCTAATTATCAAACGCAAAATATATACTGTACTTCCCAGTTTTTTTTAACCTCGTGTAGCATACGATGAGCAGTGCAGCCGAACATGGTAAGGCCACATGCATTCCGCAGCTCATTCTTTGGCAAATTATCCCCGCAAATTATCCCGAATCGGATAGCCCCCGCTTCTTATTCCTTTCGCATTGGCTAGAACCAAATAACAATTGCGCGTGACTTGTCACATCGACCACGTAATACGGGTATTTAAGCGATCGGGTCGCCCTACTTTTCCCTGGATACCTACTGGCAACCTACATAATACTCAAATCCTCTTCCTCCCCTATGGATATCCGACTTCTTCCGAAAGCGGAACTCACCAACCATGCTAGGTTCTCAATTCCTTGTGGAACTGCAGCAAACACAATTGAAAAATTGCGTTCAATGTGCGCCGATAATAACTTCCAAGGATTTCAGAATGCGATATGCTCTGATAGTCTCGATATAGTTGACCTTCATGATGTGATGATGGAAGCAATTCATCTGGGCCGAGTCGAATTCGTTTCACTACTTCTCTCTTATGGCTTCCCCATAAAGCCTTCTTTTGCTCGAGAGGCAACAGTATTCAAGGCGAAGCGCGTTCTCGAATGTTTTATTGGAGCTGGGTGGGACATAAATAAGCTAGTTGATGTTCTAATACCTCCTATGCTTTGGTAAGTTGGTTCTACTATTCGAAAAGCTATCCTAATGACAAGAGATCTGTTTTCATAGCTACGCGGTAATAGACGTCGAGATGACTAGATGGTTTCTAGAACATGGTGCGATGCCAAATACGTCGTACGAGGTTGACTGTACCCCATTGTCCTATGCTGTTCGAAATGCACGTCTAAGTGTCATCAAATTAATGCTGGACCATGGAGGAGATGTGCGAAAAGGACAACTTCTTCAGTATGCCGTTTGTCGGGACGAGGGGCTAGAAGATGTAATCTCCCTACTCGTCGAAAGAGGCGCCCCTTTGAATGCGACAATGTATCAGGATGGCCAGACTTTGATGCGTTTCTACCCCATGAGCCTAGGGACTGCGCTTCACACGGCAACAGAGCAGGGAAAGACGAATGCAATCCGCCTTCTGAAGCATCTCGGAGCAGACACTGAGGTAAAGGACGCGAATGGCGATACTGCTTTAGAGTGGGCACAAAAATGGAACAAAGCAGAAATGGTGAGGCTTTTGAGAGACTTGGAAGGTCATTCTTAAGCATGTCCAGATTGAAGATAGGAATGAATTGGGACTGGACACAGCACTATGATCAATTTCTAGTTTCTCCATATTTTCATTTCTATTCACAGTCCTAATCACCCTAGATAGCGTTCATTCAATTTAATAGACATATCCAAGATCGGAGGACGGGCGGGCAGGAAAAGAGGCTAAGGTTGCCAGCCCGGCTGTCAAACAAGACCTGTTGGCCAATGAATCCTGTATTCGCTGCACTGTGCAGGGTCAACCTGCAGATAAAAATCGCCCTTTCATTCGACCGGCCCAGTGAACTTGTCGCATTGTAGTGTTGCTATTTGACGCCGCCTGGGTGCGTGTCGTCTGTATCTTGAAGCCATCACCCAGTCATATACTAGCAGCGGTAGAAAGACCAATGATGCCGAACGCAATCTACGCTTGGTCCCATTTTGAGTAATGCAAAACGCCTTACGCGGAAATCTTCAACAACCAAGAATGCGAATCCAACAGCTCCTGCAGTTGCATAGAAATTCAATCCTCCAGCGTGTTCTTGTTGCCAACGCGTCCTTGTACGACGAAGAGTCGCGGAAGGTAAATGACGGCGTTTACAGAAAGCTTCCCTTAATGCTTCTATTGACATAGATGGCCTTGGAGGATGTTGTATACAGCGGAAGGTGGACATGCGCAAACAACCCCCCAAAACCCCGAAAGTTTAGCCTCTCTCATCAGCTTAGTTTTCCAGATCGAGAGCTGGTCTTGTGGCGTAACTTGGTTGAATAGTGGACTTGAAGGGATGACATATTTCGGCCTAGGAAGTAAGCCGTAATCTCAGACCATAACATTTCCTCTTTCTCCTTCAGCCGCACTAGCAGCGTATTCTCGTCCGACGTGTACGATACTCGTTTCCCCGGGATAACCGCCGCCGGGGAGTGAGATATTATTGGGCTTAGGTCGGGTATGAAAGTAAAGAAATATGCCGGATTCAAGCCAGAATTGGATTCGATAGTGAGGAGAGCACTGCCACGTATACCCTAAATAGCACTAGAACAACGAGATAAAGCGGGAATAGATAAGTCCGAAGGGCCGGAAAACGGCCTAATTGAAGGCCTTCCTTTCTTCCTCTTTTGAACCGGCACTTCTATGTCATAGAAGGTAGTGTTTCTATCTTGGTCGTTGCCGGTGCCTCAGCTAGAACGGAGCCGCTTCTTGATAATACCGTAGCGGCCCTTGTGCTTGTCCTAGCGGCTCCTTGCTACTAGGACGGGGGTAGTATAACTATAGCAATCGATGGATAGCGCACTAGGATATCGGAACCCCGTATCTATAGAACACGAAAACACTCTAGAGTAGAGCGTACACTTAGCGGAGCGGATAGGCCAGATGGGGCTGACGTGTCTTTAGCAGTGCCGGAGTCTTCCCGCTCCGGAGCGTCGTTTGCCCTAGAGCATGAATTCTCAACTGAACCAGTAATCTGACTTGGCTCCGTATCATTTTCATGGTCTCTAGGGTGCAGACTGTCTGAGGGCTCTGTGGTAGATATATTCCGCTTGACTGATTCTTGTCGGGAATCACCTACCACGGACAGGTCGCCAAACGGACGGTTGGCTTGTTCGGGTGCAGGCATGGGCGCGGTCACACAAGGCACGCACGAGAGTGGAGAGGTCTCCTTTTCTTTGGTATTAGGAAAAGCGTCTAAAAAGTAGGGAAGAAAGGAGTCAGACAATCAGAGAATGATGGCCGACTTTTATACACTATGCCAACTTACACGGTAAATCAATTCCCTACATATCTAGGCCTAAAGGGCATAGGATTGTTTTCGGAGAGTCTGTTAGTGGCACTGGCTCTAAAGAAGGTAGCGCGGAAGTTCTACGTTCTAATATAATATTATAGGTAGCTAGCTACGTAAATCGAGGAATTGACACCATAGATACTAGCGATCATTCCGTGTTTCCATCAAGACGAAATCGAAAAGAGATAGCTTGTGCTTGCAAAACACGTAAACCGTTGGCTAAGCACAAGGCACAGATTGTGGAGGAAGAGAGTATGAACTTCGACTTTAAGTCGAGCATAAGCTACGAAATGTGGTATAGTATCGGGTCATATTCGCTTTACGGGTCACTTCGTTGTATCAATTTTCAGATTTCAAGTACTCCTTTCGGCTTCTAGCAGCATGTTTAACCGTCTTTCAACCCCCTGAAGGATCCTCTCAGCAACTCCAGTCTGTAGTATGTTATCTTCATAACTAACATTAATTACACACTGGCCGTCTTTCACACTGGCCATTGCAAAATACAACATGGGCCCTACCTGTGACTTTTGCGCTGACACAGAGAACTCAGTGCATTTCAGTTGCCAAGGCCCAGGTGATTCACTCTCTGATTCAACCAAGCTTGACACACAAAAGGCCTTCGTGACAGCAACATCCAAAACATTATATATCCCCGTCGTGATGGACTCATCATCTTCCCCAATGGCTGGTAACCCTAAAGCATTCGCCACTGGAAGTGGCGTGTGATGCGTGAACATGGCAGAATCAAGGTCAGCCTTAGCTCTTTGGCTTAGCTGCCACATAAGCGCAATTTGTCTATCGTTAGCTGTGGACATGGCTCCAGCTTGGCGGTAACTATACAGCCACTGATTAGACTGATGACTAGATACATAATTGCCCATAATGTTAGAATATTCGGTCGGCAGGAAACGCCGTAGGTCAACTGCAAAGTATGACAGACCCAGTTTCGCCGTTGGATAAAGTTCAGATGCAAGTGTCACGTGGATCAGTGTTCCAATGAGGGTGGTGAACGAAGTCTTATGTTTCTTGCAGGCTTTAAGAGATGCTGCGAGCTGCGATGAGCTGAGGCACATCCTTTTAAGCCTGGTAATAGGCCGCTCTGCGAGACGCACTGGCGTGTCTTTAGAGGGCAAGCTCTCTTTGAAGATGACATCGGTGAAAAAGGTATAATTCCTCCGTAGGAAGAACTTGACGAAAAGGGAGAAGAGGTAGCTCAGTAGACCAATACACATGTTGAATCTCATGCCGAGGAGCTGAAGAAGAGCCATTGACTCGGGCATAAGCTCATATTTTGGCACGTTGAAACCAGTCAATAAGATTTCCTCTTGTCCGCTCTCCTCTTGCTCCCTAGTGACTTTATTTAGAGCAGCAAGCAGACTGCGGTGAAATATCATCCCTGACCTGCCATCACAGACGGAGTGGTGAAAGACGAATAATATGTTTGAACCATTAACCACCACTCTCCACAACGGCTTTGTCTTATCGTCGGTATTAAACCAGGTGTTGTGCTCCACCTGTAGCAGCCGGATGAATTGTTCTTTCTCCGCCACATCGTCGATAAACCTGACGCAGTCTTGAAAACAAATCCTCTCCAAACGTGCCTGCCAGGTCCTTGTCCTTGCCATCTTCTTCGTCGATGGCTGATCAATAAGAATTGTTGCTAAAGCTGGATGCTCCGAAATCACCAAGGGAAGGGCTTTGTACATGGTTGCCGGAGTTAAGGGCATATGGTCTGGTCGCTCGTATGTCGCGCAAACTATGGTGTTCGATAAAACGCCAAGATCATGATGGATTTTGTATATGCTCTCGATAACACCTTGTACCCACGTCAGTTTTTGTTCAGGTCGAGAAAAACATGCGATGCTAACCTGCAGGACGGAGGATCTCATAACCTTGAACATCTTGCCTAGATTCTAATACACTAGAAGGATCCATGATGATGATGATGAGCCTTGTGTCCCTCTCATCAAAGCCGAAATGATTCGGAATAAGAGCAGCTGATAGTTGTGCTTCTAAATTGAAGAGGAAAAAAAAGGGATGCGCCACGTGAACAGAAACCCCACCCAGGCCTGCTTACTAAGACACGATGACCCTAGAGTCGTATAAACTTTGTTAAATTCGAGCCATCTACAGCTCTCGTCTGTTTAGATCTTTACCATTCAACAGATGAACATAACTTAAAGTATAGAACTAACCATATTTGGAAAGGCAGCTTTTTAATTCGGGTTTGAAAGAACATTTCTGTTGTCTCCAATATAGAAGGGCGATATCGGGCGGCACTATAACGGTCGCCACTATGTCTCTTTATTTCCGACATAGAAGGCAATAATGGTTTTCACTATATCACATAAACAATACGATGCAAGCATACTTCAGGGTCGAGACTCCTAAATAGGTACAAGATTCAGGTATCATTACGATATATATATACAGCCGGTAATTTACGCAAGGTCCATTTTGGGCTTAGCCTATCATGTGATTAGGGTTTGATGTTGGAGTGCGAAATGTATGGACCAATCAATGAAGTAAATAACTCTATATTACTATTCCCCTAAATCTAGCAATTTATAGGGGTTTCTAATTACATAAGAAATAATCGGCACGGATTAATCCTAAATCCGGCACTACGGCTGTATTCGTTCCGACAGGATACCACCAAGGCCTCGCCCGCCCGCCCTTGTGCAGCGAGGCAATGTTTCTCCTCTAATTCATTCTACTCCCACAACAGTATCTATAAAGAAGTCTCGGCAACAGATTTTCACAATGGCGGATGCCTTGACTATTGCTGCCTCAGCATTGGCTATCATTAGCACTGCAATTCAATCGACAAAATCATTATACGATGCTGTTTCAAGCTACGGAAGTCGTGACAAACCCCTTGGAAGGCTTCAAGACGAGCTTCACGACGAGCTTCAAGACCTTGCGAAAACCTTGGACGCTTTGAAAGAGGTCGTCGATGCAGAGCCGTCAAAGTTGGAGCTCCTGCGTGGTTCGATTGACCGATGCAGCAAAGTTTGCCATGATTTCGAACTGTCGATGGAAATCCTCAATCCTAGCGCACCGAGAAACATCGAGGATTTTTCAGGAGCTGATTCGCTTGCTACTTCTACTGCGATGACCGCCGAAAGAGCTTACTACCATTGCGGTATTTTCTCCATCAAACGAGGCCTTCGGCCGAGCGAGTACAAGACAACCATTCGAGGCACCAAGCATGTCCCCCGACTAGGGAAAGAACGACTTCAAAATGAGGCCGCAGCGCTGCGTTTCATTCGACGCATTAGTAACATTCCTGTTCCAACTTTGTACGGTGCTTTCGAGGTCGACGACTCGTTCGTATTAATCACAGAGCACGTCGATGGCGTGTCTATGTCAGATTTATCGGACAATCAAAAAAGCGTTGTTCGTACTGAACTTGAGCAACACCTAGCCACCTTACGTGGGATCAAATCGAACACTATTGGTGGCCCTTCGGGGATAGTGCTCCCACCATATCGGGTAATGCGTCTCTCGGACAAAAATGAATGGCCACGGAAAGTGTCCAAAGATGGCGAATTTGTCTTCTGCCACAATGATCTTGCCCAGCATAATATCATTGTCAATCCTCGAACATTGAAAATTCAGGCTATTATCGACTGGGAATACGCTGGATTCTTTCCTGAACACTTTGAGTGGCTTTTCTACGAAAGACGAGGTCCATCAATAGCGCTGGATGGTGAACATGATGATTCGGCAGAGTTGCTGCAATTTATGGAGGCTTCCTAAGTAGCTATCCGAAGAAAATAGGTTAGGGGTTCTATTAGGTAAACATAGTAGAGTCTGAAGGTAGGTTGGCAACGGGTTTCTACGTGTCGCTGTTGGACTGATTCTGATTGGGCTAATTCCTAGGGTTTCGAGATGACTTATTCCACTACTAGACGTTATTGTTTTATGGTAGGTTCTAGTCCTTCGGGCGTAGTTTGGGGTTGATATGCCAATATATAGTAGCTTAGGGCCTAGATTTGTTTCGTCTAGGATATCTACGGCCGTAATAGCTATATTTACCCTATTTATCTAGCGATTTCTTTATGTTTTTAGTATATTCGTAGGCCTTTACCCCCGGTAGAGGATTCTTTTTGATCTTAGTCTTATCTAGAGATAAGGATCCTTAGCTACGGCGATTACAACGGTTGTTAGATAGGGGAGGGTTCGCGGATAATAATAAAGACGCTACTATCGACTACTCTTTATCGCTAGTATTGATAATAGCGAGCTATCGAACTATCTTAGCGTACTCTCGATATAAGTCGTCGAGCCTAAAGGCAAGGGCTTCGTCGCTAGAAAGATTAGAGATACGGTCGATAGTATTCGATATAGTCGGTTAAGCTCCGAAAGTATCTTAGTAAGGACGTAGAAAGGGTAGACCTATCTTATACCCCGTATATAAAGTTTATTTAATATATCTACTTTAGCTTCGATATAGTCTTTTAGCGATATATAATCTTTGAAATTAATACTATCGAAAGCTTTAGCCTACTCGTAATAGAACTACGCTCCCTTACCTTATAGGAGGGTAGTCGCTTCTCGTATCTATATATTAGCTAGTTCTACGTTCTTACCTAAATATCTAATTTTAAGCCGAATTATATCGGAAATACTACTTTCTAACTATTATTAGATAAGGGTCGATACTTAAAGCTAGTTTTAGGCTTTATCGGTCTCTACTTTATTAGGATCGGGGCGTAGGATATTATAGTCGATAAGATTATAGAGACGACGAGCTTTAAGGGCGCTATAGGCCGATTCTTTCTAAGCTTCGAAGTCTATAGTATTCGTAAGATAAGTCTCCTACTTCTAGAGGGAGAATTCCGTCGGTTTTAGTAGCTTAGTAGCCTAATTAGTAACTATTTTCTTTAGAATATCTTCCTAGGTCCGTCTTAGCTACTATTGTGTTAGTAGTTAATTCGCTATAAATAGCTATTGATTAGCTATAATAATACAAAGCCTTTATCGCTACTAAGAACCTTTAATCGGTTATAGGGTATAGAGGTCGATGCAAAATGATAATAACCTTAAAGATAGTTAGAGATATACGTTTTTCGCGCGCTAGAGCGCGATTCTCGTCGCTCTAGATAGGGAAAGATATTAATATAGATAGATAATCATTAATATCGATAGTATTAATAGAATCTAATGAATATTTATAGAAGAGGTGCTTATAACCTATTGGGAGAGATGGCTATGCCTACGAGCAAGAGAAAACTAGAAGGCAAAAACTTATCAAGAGGGAAGAATCTAGCTATGCATAAACCCCTAGCTATATAGAAGCTGGAGAAGGTAGAGAAGCGGTGAGATACTGCTAGTTATGGCCTAACCGCTTTTCCAACAGTTTTTCCTCCATTTCATTCCAAATGCCAAAATGGACCATCCAACTTCGCCTTCCCCATGTGACCGGCCGGCTAAGAGACAATGCGGGTCTTCCCACGACCCTGCAGATGAGAACAAGTTACAAAACCATCCACAACAATCTTCAAACGGCACAATCATCGAACCGGAGGTCGGTGATACCCTCTTCGATAGCAAACGAACAATATCACTAACACTCTATAGGTTCTAGTGCACACATCCGGTTCATTACGGCGGAGTTCATGAAACTTATAAACTACAACGACGCCCTGGCTACACTAGCCCTCAAACTGCTCGACCTCTACTTCTGCCTCTGGGAATGCTACGTCCTTAGATCTGCCGAGAAGATACGACTCGAGGAAGAGCAGGGATAGCTTCAAGAGTCAAATGAGTGGCTATCAAGCGACAGCGACATCCTTCTACAGCTCTGCAATGAGCAAGCATTGGTACTGTTGGATCGAAAGCAAGTAGTTCGTGCACTTTGTAACGGCGTGGTTTCATCATTGCAAGCGAGCGACACTCGAGCCTACCATGCCGATCGGCCTTGATGAAGTCTCATTGTTGTTTAGCGCTCGTGGGCGACAATAACACCTGAATAGTTCTGCTATCTATCTGCCTTCTGTCCTAAATATCATCTACCTTTTTAAAAGCCCATACAACCACCGGTGAAGTTCCGTTGTGGTTGGTGATAGTGTCAACGTTTCACGGCTGTTGATACACCAATTATTTGGTTTCCGAAAACTTAGCATGTGGCCATAAAGCCTGCCTAATCTGCCCTAACTCCGTAATTGAAGACATAAAAAGGTTTCTGCTCAGCCTTTGCCATTCTGTCCCTCCCAGCCCTCGTCAAGATTGCTACAGTACTATCTACACTTGTGTATTTTCCCACTAGCCTTCGACAGCGAGTCTTAAACAAAAATGCACGAATGGAATAAGAATAGTCTATAATCGTCGTTCAAAGGTTGTTTCGTGCTAACATCAGTAGATTTTGATTTAGATCTCGACCTTCACGCCATCTGGCAAGAGTCTTCTAGCATACCGACACCGCCTCCTTGTCTCGCTACTGACTTCGAACATCCTCGGCAGATTCTCTCGGATGCGGGTGAGCCTACAGGATATGAGGTTTCAGGGTCTTCCTTAATCGAATGCCTTTTTCATCCCGCTTACGACAAGCTGTCAGCCTTCAAGTGGACTGGTCCAGACCCTCTGTCCATGTCTACTCAGGCTAGCGACTTGTTCCTCTACATGTCAGCATTCACTTTCCCTAAAGAAGTACACTGGGTAGAGTTCCGACTAGTACCATTTGACCAGAAATCTGGTGAGAGTATAGGAGAGCATCTGTTCTTCCTGCCCCGGGTTGAGACGACCACATGGAATCTCCGTCGGGTACGCAGACAGTTGCTAGATACGATCTCCTGGCATGAACTTGGCGCAGCAAGCACTAGCTTTCGACTGTCCCTTTGGCCTCGTATGGAGCCTCTACAATCCTCAAGTCAATTGGCGCTTTCTCCGCTAGTTACGCTATCGACGACACTGTTCTTCAATCCGGAGTTCTTTGTGCATAACATACTGGGTAACTACAAGTGAGATTGGTCCATGATTGCGTTGTTATCCAACATTTTACAGTGAGCATAATTGAATCGAAGGTTATTCCACGCACTTAATTTTGTAAATTCTTTAAATATAGAAGATGATTGGACTAATTGATATTTGAAAAGCTTAGGAGAAGAATATCAATTTGCCATGAAAATGTTCGTTGGAATCCCCGTCAACTTATTTGAATCTTCATTCTGATCATTACGCGGATTAATTTCTGACTATGGCTGGAATGGAAAGGGACAAAGCTGGAATGCTTCAGTGAGGTGCTTCCAGACTCAACCTGTAGTGGGATCTCCTACGATTTAAAGCTTTCTTGCGGATAATAGTTGTTTTTCTGAGCGGACGCAAGCTATAGATACTAAGAACTAGTCTACCCTTCGCTACGGAGCAAAATCAGACGCATGCAATGAGCAAGTAGAAAGCTACCGAGATTGGACTTTGGAGACGTAGTACCTAAAGCCTATCGATTGATATACCTAGTATCTCCAGTGTATGGCGACATACACCTACTCGCGATTGATGCGCTGCTGGTGGACAAGAGATTATCGCAGAAGTCTGGGAAAAATCCCAGTGCTCACAAGCCGGTGCGAATAAGGATCCACATCCCGAGGTACTTCGACAAATATGACTGAAAGTGACTTAGGCTAACTAGTGATATAAGGAATAGGATGGTTGAGAGGAGATTCATGATAGTAGTGATATGAGGCAGTACCTAGATTATTCATATAGCTGGTACCCAGACGATTCAGGCAACGGAAGAGCGTTGCTGTAATCATATCCTTCGAATCTTCTCGTACTCGGGCAAAGCCCAATTGACCATCCATTCACATTCGAGGATCTGCTTCGCAGAAGAGCGATTCTCAGACCTGAATTTAAGCATTGATTTCAGCATCTTGAAAATAGCATCCCTCTCGGCCGGTTCAATGCGCGGCATCCCTTTCCTCTGTCGAGGCTCCTGCATATCTTGTTCGAATCTGTCCTCCCACGACCGGTAAGGGACCCGGTTGATCGGCTTCCCATCTTCCGTGAATCTACTATGTCGCCCCTCCCATTTGTGCCACCATTCCGGGGGCAGCATACCAAGTGCATCGACTTGCTCGCAAGTAATGCTATCTTCGGTCGCAAACATGCCGTCAAAAAGTGAGTTCTGACCTATGATGTTCCATAAAGAGCATCCGAGGGACCAGATGTCTGATGGGAATGACATAGGCTTATGTGGCTCGAACCGAACCTCTGGTGGTCGGGAAACAAGTGGAGTGTGGGACTCAAACCTCTGTTGCTTGGTAGGAAAGAAGGCCTCACCGAAATCGCTGAGTAGGATTTTGGCTTCTGGGAGTTTGAGTTTGTCACTTGCCTCACCAAGCCAGATTGGTAAAACGGCCCGTGATGGGATATTCGGTGGGAGCGGTTGCCCATCAAAACGTCTTATTGCTTCAAATTCCGGTTCTCCGTACTTTTTGTACAAGCCCTCCACAGAAATTTGGCTTAGGTTAAATGGCAACCGAAGGAGAACATTTCCAGTATGAAGATCTCCGTGAACGAATCCCTGGGAGTGGACATACTCAACTGCAAGGACTAGCTGTGCCGCCAAGGCCCGAGCAACCTCCAATTGGAAAAGGCGGTTATATGAGGCATCTTTTGCCTCGGAGAGACTCATCCTCGCCGGGATTGTCACGTAACAAGGGTGCGTACTATTCGATCCTTGAATCTCGAATCTGTCTAGTACCGATGGTATCAGTGTCTTTCCTAAGCTAGTGCTTGAGCTTTGTTGCGAGTTGGAAAGTTCTGAAAGGACGCTGGATTCAAGCGGGTTCGAATCCGCGGTACACACTTTGATGGCGACATATTTGTCATCTTTTTGATCTCGGGCCAGCCAGATCGTCGAGTACGTGCCGTGGCCAAGTTTTTGAACAACTTGATAGCGATTGTGAATATGATCACCGATTGTCATGGAGTGATAACCTCCCACGCGATAGCCTTCCAGTTTTTCCACTCCTTCGATGGGCTCATAAAGGTGATGCGAGGAATCATCACCCTTGAGAGTGAGACATAAGAGCAGCCGTGCAGAAAAAGCCGCGTATTTGATTTTGGTAATGCTGAGTTTGTCTGGCTTTGCTGGAAGTGGAATGAAGACGAGAAAGCAATAAACACGTCTGTAAAGGCCGAAATGGTGATGAGATAAAAATCCTCATGGTACAGCTAGCTCTGAAGCTGAGTTTCACTCATTTTAAAACAATCGTTGCAAGGTTGGGACACAAGCCTGTCTCAGCTGCTCCTCGGCGCGTAGATAATAGGTTCATGTTCGAAGTTGCCCAAAGACACGCGCCAAGGGTCGATCGGAATAACCATCTTCCGGGAGATGATTCCCGAAGAGAAACTGGGCGTCAAGTAAAACGGTACCGCTCCACGATAGTGAACGCTCCACAACAGTGAAAAGTACGCGCCAGGATCTGAGTGTGAGAATTTCGGGATGTATTTTCCAATGGATGTCTTAATCGTCAGTTCATGCATAACAAAGAGTTTTTCAGTTGGACCCACTTGTGGAGTTACCCTCGATATTGTTCGAGTAATGTCTGTCGCTAGACGCTTTGCTAGATATCAATGCCATGGCAGCGGCTATCAATCTATTGTTGGATTGAGCTCACCCTAGTTGCCGACATCAGGACCGCAGGATGAGGCATGGGCTCCAGAACCACTATAAAAGCTGGATAGTTTCCAGAGCCACTTTGATTGTGCATTCAATCTTCTTGTTGATTAATAAAGTCAATACTATCTCCCAAACCCGCCCCTTTTTTTACTCGATTCGATCAAGCCAAAACCACCAAGCAGAATGTCCACTATCAACATCATCAAATACTACTTTTACGAAGGCACGGTCCCAAGGTCCCAGGAGCGTATACGCCAGTTGATCACCTTGGCCTATCAGACTGCAAGAGATAGAAAAATATATCCCAAAGCAATCCTTATCAGGCAAGTTGAGATCTCAAGGCCGCTCATACTATGTTCTTTATGGGGCCATCCGAGATTTATTCGTTTTGACCATATTCTAACGAAATATTAGGTCTGAGGCCCACCCTACCACAAGCATCAACGGTATGCGAATGAAAGATCCGTTGGGGCTACACGTTACTCTCTGCTATAAAGATGAGGATCAACTTCTTCGGGGTACCCATGTGGCTAGTCATGGCATGTGAAGGACAAAGTCACCCTGGAGTTTGTTCAAGCCACACACCATCCAGAAAAGTCCGATTTGACGAAGCGACAAAAAGGAAAGATTGTTTGGCCATCTGGAGATGAGCTTGTCGCTGCACCTGAGATTGCCTATAGTCATCTTCCAATTGGATGGAAATAAGGACACCCTAATGACCTATGAGGCCGCGGACGAGCTCAGTGTAATACTGATCATATAGTTGGAGGGGGAATTTATACTTGGTCTTGTGCGGCTCTTATATTGTTCTCCATTCAGACAGCCAGCGCTGGTGCTTCAGAATAGCTTTTCTTCCTTGTTCTTGGTCAAGTATTAGCGTCCACGATCAGACATTCAACTCGCTATGGTTTGATGTATTTATCATTTGTTTGAACTTTGGATTTTCCTTACAAAAACAATTAACCCCTTTTCTTTGAGAGATTCCGCCCGGCGACGGAAATGAACCAGCCGGACGTTCTCCGGCCAAGTACACGAGGCGGCTCTTCGGGCTATACCCAGAAGTCGAGCCTATCTGCTGTTGACTACCGAAAATTATATAGGTGGGAAATCAAGAACGTGAGGCATTTTGAGTTGCGAATTCGCGAATCTTCGTCGATACGATAATTATCGGCAGACTATCACATGTCATTCGAAATTAACCAAATTAGGACTAGTAGGTAGACTTTTCTAAGTAGTACAGTATCATTAGTATAGGTAATGAGTTCCAAGTTCCCCCTTTCAATCCCTCATACTTCAACCACGCAAACCCGTGGGAACCGTCTAGACTACTTCGCTCTGAATGATGGACTTGAAGACTGGATTTCTAGCCAGGAAGAGCCGGTCCCATCATCATCTGGTTAGTAGCAGATAATGAAGGGCACGGTTGCCTATCCTAACTGAGGCCTGTTGAAATCCAAGCCTTCGTTTTTGCCATCATTTTTTGTGGTTCATTGTGGCTCCAAGGATTTGTGAAGTTTAGCCCCGATCAAGATACATACCGAGCAAATTAACTCTCGCAAGCTTGACAGAATGTGCTAAGAGCCAAGGCCACATCTATTGCTGGCCAACTTGTTATTTCCTGTATCTGCCACTCGGCCAAACCAAGAACATAGTACATCTCATGCTTAGAAATGGAAAGGTGGCGCTGAAAGCAACCAGTCATCGCTATAGTCGATAAAACGGGATGTAGTATGAGTCGACTGGAGACTACTTGGCCGGCCATCAACGGCCGTTGAATGCCCGTGTGATCGTGATACAAGGGTGGGTACACTCATCACAGCATGATGTCTGGTTTCAACTTGCACAAGCCTCACTATTTCTGAGGCATCAGTTCAAAGCCTCAAACCACTACTCGGATGTTTAGTAGGAAAATAGACGGGTTTCTCAAAATTCCGAGTGATATGTACACCTGCCAATCTCAAAAATATTTCTCATTAATCTGACTAGTTCTATCGAATCGGAGACTGTATGCCAGTTCCACCAAGTTAGCAGGTTAAGAAAATGAAATAGTTCACGGACTATGGATGATGTACATTAATACATCTATCATATGGGCAAGATGGCGAGGAAACCTTTGCCCTTCGTCCGCGAAATGTTGAACACTCCCCTCACCATCAACACACCATCAACATCAATGTCATTGCCCGCCAACGCCACCGTCATTAACCACATCCCTATAATGTATGTTTCCTGTCTCATGAAATATTATGGGCCTGTTAATTCAACACACCGCAACGAGCATAAATATATTCACAGTTTCGTATCTGCTCACCTCAGGCGTTAGGTAAACAGTTCTTCTTTTCTAAATGAGTGCCAAAGTTGAGGTCCTCAAATTTTTGGATGATCAAGTAATGAAGACCTGTCCACCAAGGAAGATTGCTTTTGCCCAAGCTCTACGACCTGTTTAAAGTGATCCTGTCCCGTCAATCTCAAAATATCGCCTGTCCAGAGTGGGTTAGCAGTTGATGGGGTGATGGGGTAGAGATCCTCCCCCATCACCCCATCAACTATTTGGAGGTAATTACTAGCGATTACTAGTAATTAATATATATTCTAATCTATATTAGAAAGACGTATAAATTACCTCCCTTATTATGTCGGTAGTAGGAGGACGGATCTAATAGAAAGTAGTAGTAATATATAGGTACTTATAACTTATAGAAAGAGATACATAGAAATAAGTATATTTTAGGTATCGGTACTTCTGTAAGATATTGTAATATTTTACAACTATATATTAATAAATATTTCTAGAATAATATACAAAAAACTAAAACCTATTTTTAGCAATTACTAGTAGTACTAGAGATATTTATTAATATATAGTTAAACCGGTATTAATAGAATATACTCTATATCTTTTGTAGTTTTAGTATATTTTATTAGGAACAATAGTAGTTTCTAATATCTTCTAGTAAAATAGTATATATAAAGGGAATTTCTATAGTACTAATACTAGTTAAGTAATAGAAATAAGAGGTAAAAGTAAGGAGAAACTATATTATTTTAGTCTTACTTACTTACTTTTCCTTTTCTTCTAGGCTAGGTAGAAGAAATAGATACGTATAGCTCTTAAATTATCTATAACTAAGCTTCGAGACTACTATACAAAAATAGATAATCTAGTACTTAGTAATATCTATACGTATAGCATAATCCTTACCCCTAAGCATAAATTATAGTTCTTTTCTAGCCTAGACTAGAAGGATAAAGAGTCAAGACTATCCTTCTTTATATCTAGAATCCTTTAAAGCCCGGATAAAACTATATTAAATAGAGGGTTATATGATTTCGAAACCCTAGGCCTCTACCTAAACTAAGTTTAATTAAATAATTAGACAAAACCCTTAATCTACCTAGGATTAGGATAAATTAACGAGATTTCTACAAGGAGGTAAGCTTCTATTCTCCCTTTTCTCTTATTTCTGTCTACCCTTTTCTCTTACTTCTAGTCTTTTAGTCTAATCTCTTTGGTTTTACTTAGGTTTAGTCCTAACTAACCCTTGTTAGTTCTAGAAAGAGCATAAGGCTAAGTTTCCTACCTTAGTACGTATAGCATAGGATATCTTCTCTATTCCTACTACTAGTACCGGTATAGAAAGACTATTTAATTTAGCCCGAGATATATGTTATTATCGGATGAGTCGTCTAAATTCTTCAACTATCTAAGACCTAATAATATATAAATATACAACTAGGTTTAAGATAGAAGATAAGCAGCTAGCTTTTATCCGAACTCTACCTATCTATAAGGAAGGTAAATTGGATAAACCTTCTAAGGAAATAGAAGGTTTTGAGCTAATTAGTGATACTAAGGAGGATAAGGTAGATAAGGTAGATAAGGAGGTTTCTAGGCTATCTTCTATTTAGGCTAGTAAGAGACCAACGCGTGTTTTGTCTAATATAGATAAGAGTAATAATAATTTGGTCTCTTTGATGCCAAAAAGCTAGATTCGGACCTCTGGTCGGGTAAGAAAGCGTCCGAGGGTATTAGATAACTATGAAGCGATGTAAATATTACTTTTCTGTCTTATCTAAATCTTTCTGTCTGATCTAAATCACTTTTCTCTCTTATCTGAATCACTTTTCTATCTTATTTTAATTACCTTTAGTCTGTAATTTTACTACTTAAAAACCAAAAATTACTACATAATATTCATTAATTATACACCTTGGTATTATGGGCCTGTCAATGTCTAATAATCTAGTAGCACCCTAAATCTCACCTAGCTAGAGCGGAATCGTTGTCCTAATTGTCTGTCTGCCTACGGTGAGTATTCGGTCTTCTCGGTAAGAGTTGGTTCATTTCCTAGCTACCGTCACGCTCTCGTATATAAGATCTCGCGTAGCGTCTCGTGATAATCAAGGATACTGTTAGGTAGCGAGTAACAACGGATGACTCCTACTAGACCAGTGCTAGATGGTACTGCCATGTCTAGTGCAACGATTAGGCGTGGGAAACTAAGTATTTGGAAGCACACCGCGTTCCTATTGGGTAACTGACTCCTAATAACTAACTAATGCGATTAGTCATTTGGTTAGCGAGCTTGGCACCCATCTAAGAATGTCGCTTAGGCGTGTCCAATTACATTAAATACTGTGATAACCCCGTATAACCCTGAACTAGGGTGCTATCTCAGCTTGATATTTAGATCAAGTCTCCAACGCACACCGGGAAGTCGTCCCGCTAGCGTGCCCAGCAATTTTACACCAAAGCTCTTGAGGACAGACAAACTCTGAGCGCTGGATAAGCAGCCCCTCACCACGATCCACCAAATTTCACCGTCGATCGCAAGGACGCTCCACCGAACAAACCCGTAAAACCTTATTCGATCTTACTTAAAATATTACAAATTGCAAACATTACGTCGTTGTAACACAACGGACGATCACCCTTGAAAATGTCCCAACGGATTCTCGCGCTTCGACCAATCAATCAACACAGATTCATTCGGGCATGTCGTGTACTAGTCAATACACTGAATCCTCAGTTTGACATAATCTCATGCTTAAGCGAATATCTTGTCCACCATATGTTTTTCTGGAAACGCGGGTTCCTTCGGAAAATAGGAATTATCGAGTGACAAACCTGCGATAGCAGCCACCTAGGATAATCAACCGACTGTACCGTGCTTCCAGGTACTGGCTTGGTGTTCTTGATACTAGCCATTACATATCAGTTTCCGCCTTCCGGTCGACATCAGCATAACTCGAAGCCAAGTTCAATCCTCTTTGCAATCCCCCCCTTTCGCTCTATCTGCGAGCAAAATGTTCAGAGATCTAAAAATCCCACATGCCAGCGACTATGGTGTGTCTCCTGATCATGGCTTCTTGCCCTCCGAAGCGCCAATTACACAACTTCCATATTCATACTACCATCCATGGGAACGCTTAGTTTCTGACCTGCCATTTTGCTTGAAAACGGCGACCTGAAACATCACATCGAGAATCTCCCGGTTTTGTCAACAGACTATCTGCGTACGAACTCAGAATGGATGAGGGCATATGTATGTTTGGTGTTCCTGGCGAATGGATATATCTGGGGTGACCAGCGACCAGCCACAGTAAGGATGATATTTTCCTGTTTTCAGCAGCTCTCGTAAAGTCTTATGTTGTACTAATGAAGAGTATGAAACTAGATCTTACCCTGCTGTATCACAGTTCCTTTAATTCACGTTTCCAATCATCTGGAGGTTCCGCCCGTGGCAACTTAAGCTGGACTATGCTTGTGGAATTACCAGCTCCAAAGTCCAGAAAAAGCCACTGATGACTTGGACAACCTTAAGATCAATACTCTATTCACTGGAACGCGGGATGAAGCCTGTTTTTACTTGGTCTCGGTTGCCATCGAGGCTCGTGGAGCTCCTCTGATCACCATCGCACTTGACGCAATTGAGGCAGCTCATTCGGGAAATGCCCAGAGGGTTACCAACTGCTTGATCTCAGTCGCAAACATTATTATGCAAGTGTGTTCCTTATTGGACCGAATGCGTGATTGTTGTGAGCCTTCAGCTTTCTACCAACGTATTAGACCATTCCTGGCAGGCACGAGTAAATTAGAAGAGTTTGGCTGCCCTGGTGGGTTGAACTATAACAATGGTTCCGGAAACCCAGATTACCGGTCTTACCGCGGCGGCAGCAGCGCGCAAAGTTCTCTGATTCAACTTATGGATATTGTTCTTGGAGTCTATCATCGCCCCGGGAATGATACCACGAATCAACATAGCGGCGAACATAACCCAGTATTTTGTCGGGCTTCATTGATGAGATGAGGTCGTACATGCCTGGGCCGCATCGGCGCTTCTTGGAAGCTGTCTCACGGGTCGCGAATTTGAGAGCATTCATTACTACAAGGGCTTCAGATCCGAAACTGCAGGGGGCGTATGATTCTTGCTTGAAGGCACTTTACCTGTTGCGAGACAAGCACATTCGAATAGTGTCACGCTACATTATATTACCATCACAGCAGAAGTCCTTGTCTGTCCCACCAGAACTGCTGGAAAGCGTCCATGCAAACTCAACTTTAGCACCTCCTATGTCTCTCCGTGGGACTGGTGGAACTAACCTCATTCCCTTCCTCAAACAGACGCGGGATGAAACTTGGGAGCATGCACGAGATTCTAGCTAGTGTTTTTTGTAGATTAAGGACGCATCTTTAGATGTCTAATGGATGCGAACGTTCCGTGCAGCCTATTGATGTAAAGTCTAGAATTTAGCGCATATATGAATTATTTTTTAGAGCTCTTGGTTTTGTCCTAGATAGGGAGCCAGTACAAAGTACCGTCTTTTCAGATCAGTGTCATTGTGGGTCTGTTTTCATATCTGCCAACTAATGCGGATTCTATGAGGGCGGTTTTCTATCGCCTGCTACTCTCCATAGTACCTGTACAGTATTGTAATTCACTCCATGCAATGTACAGACGAATGGATCTTCGTCACCAATATCGATCAGCATCTTCCTTCGACGCAAATACCGTAGGTCATTTCCCTGAATGTCAACTCCGATTTCAGGCAATTGGGGCTAAATTTTCTTTCCCACAATCCAGTCCCTAGGCGGCTCAAGGCTGCTGCGAATAATCTTTCCCGCTCAAAACATGAGCTTGATACGTCTCCATAGGCCTTTCAATCAGAAAGGGTTCAGCAGACAACATGTGCAGTCCACGAGTGAGAATCGTAATCTAGCGTAATACTATGCGTTGTATCTTACGGCTCATTTAAAGAGAAAACGAAAACCAGTATCACGGAGATGGGAGGCGATTGGGGGGCCGAGAGGAACGCGATCGATAAGTTGGCTCCTCAGTTTCAGCTCGCCGCCAATACAATGATGCAATGAACGAAAATTCGGACCAGATTGTATCGCGAAGATGGGAGGGGCCGTGGGGAATGAGATCGGCAAGTTACCCCACATCCTCAGGTCGGCAGGGGCCGTGGGGAATGAGATCGGCAAGTTGCTCCACATCCTCAGGTCGGCAGGTTGCAGCGATGCCGATAGCCGGACCGAGGCTTACCTACCTAAAGCAGTTGGTTTTTGCTGAACCCCACCCCAGAGTAATTCGCCGAGACGGGAAACCCTTGCGGCGATTATATAGTTGTGGAGAGGGAAGACTATCGATCAAAACTATTGGCAGTCAAGAAAAACAGATTTGACTAATGTCGACAATTATATGGTACGGGTAGGGAAAATAGTTGTCCAAGTGGCTATGACCAACCGGGACGCAGTAGTGGGACTCATGTGATGCGAAGTCTGGCTAGAATTTTCTGTAGCAGCCTTTAAATTAGGCCACTTTCCATTCCCTCCACCCCTGCTCGATAAAACCTAAAATGTCCACAAACTCCACGCCCCTGCCCTTTCCGGGCATACAGCATGGGAAGCGAATCATTATATCCGTGATTGAACAACGAGCGCGTGACGAACCAAACAGCCCGTGGATTTCGATACCGGTCGATGATAGAGATTTATCCAAAGGGTATAGGGATATTACGTTTAAACAATTAAATGATGCGGCCAATCATGCGGCACAATGGCTCTTACAATATCTGCCCACATCGTCGCGGTCTTTTCAATGTCTTGCCTATGCCGGCCCTAAAGATCTTCGGTATCCGATTCTTGCGCTCGCAGCAGGAAAGCTACAGAAGAAGGTATGCCTGTCACTTTCCTGTTTCCTCTTCACGGCTAACGAAATTCCAAGTTAATTCTTCCTAATCTGTCTATGACGGCAGAGAATCATGCATATGTACTCCAGAAAGCAAATTGCGAAGTCTATCTGAGCACAAAGCATGTAGTGAAGGATATCAAAACAGCACTTCAGTATGCGCCAGAAATTCAATATATGGTTGCCCCAAGGCTCAGTGAATTATTCCGAGATACGGAGCCGATTGCCATTGAATACACCAAACTCTGGGACGATGCGAAAGACGACCCATGGCTAGTATTTCACAGCTCTGGGACCACAGGTGAGCCGAGTCTGTTATCTTGCCAAAGGTTTCTTTACAAACTAAGACAACGGCCATCTAATCACTCAAATTATTGGTCTAGGTCCCCCCAAGCCAATCACGCACACATTTCGAATGGTGGCCAATTTGGAAGTTCCAGCAGGCTTGCCGGATGTCGCAGAAAGCCATATTCATCAGTACACCAACAAACGATGGTATACACATTTGCCAACATTACATGTAAGTTTTCCGTCATTACCTGATAGAATGGTATTTTGTATGTGCTTGATATGCGTGTAATGTACTAACAACAAAATTGTAGTATGTGGGAATGGTCATGGTACTCTTCTTCCCCCCATTCGTCAACATGACAGCTATTCTTGCCCCCCCGGATCAATCCCCAGAAACCGTGGCGAGGATCCTGCGTCTTGCCCGTGCAGATGGTGCCCTGTGTACACCGCTACTGTTAAGTCAGATGTTGTCTTTCGAGGATGGCTTTGAAGCTTTAAAAAATCTGGAATATGTCCACTATGCTGGTGCACCTCTTGCACGCCACCTGGGAGATCAAATAATTTCTCATACTCGGTTGGCCCCTCTCATCGGCTGTACTGAGTCAGGGCACCATTTTACCCAGATTCGCCCGGATGACAAAGAAGATTGGGATTACTTTCAGTTTCAGTCACATGCTGGCGTCCAGTTTGAGCACCGGACTGATAATCTATATGAAATGGTGTTTGTCCGTCGACCAGAATGCGCCATGCAACCCATTTTCATCGCCTTTCCTGAACTTGACAGGTTTGAAACTAAAGATTTGTGGGCTCAGCACCCATATCGCAAAGAGCTCTGGAGGATTATCGGCCGGATGGATGATTTTGTTTCGCTCACGGATGCGAAGGGATACTTCGTGTCGCCGTTTGAGCAGGAGATTGAGCAACACCCACGCATACGGACTGCTTTGATAGGAGGCAACGGATGCCCCGCTCCGGTCCTTCTACTTGAAATTGCAGAGGACGCTGTGGATGTTGAGTCGGAAAGTGGGCGGCGTTCGTTCCTTCAGAGCGTCGAACCGTATATTGCCAGGATCAGTGAACGCAGCCTATTGAGACTGGCAGTGGATTTCATAATAATCGCTCGGAAGGACAAGCCATTCGTGCGGACTATTAAGGGCACATTGGCCAGGGTGCCAACCTTGAGGCTGTATGAAGATGACATTGCTGCTCTTTTCCAAGGGTCTATGTAAGCAATTGCATTAATCATCTGTTTCTCAAGGAATTCCAGCGAGGGTTGCGAAGCAAGTTCAGCAGGTGGCTTAGAAACCGTTTCCATTTCTCTCGTGGGTCCTCGGTTCAAGATGTTTAGTCAATGTTTTATTCGTGTATCTAGCAAGATCAAAGGTGTTTGAGTCGAGACCATGTATGCGTCAACGACAGTAGCCCTCTATTCCAATACCGATACTTATGGGAGTTGATAAATCGTTGCAAACAAATGGATTGATAATTACGATTCCGAGGCAAAGCCTCACCAAAACTTCATGAACTGCCCGAAGTGTCCAAACCCGCACAAACATGCATATATGTCCAGCAAAGCCCGATGGCTCAGCACAATGAGAAACAGTTATTTACGCTAGGCATAGCCACGACAAGGCCAAGTCGGCCATCCGAGGCGGATTAGCTTCGCCCGTCAGGCGGAGGGAGTTTGGAACGAACGGTCTGTCGGCGACTTGGCCATTCCACCGGAAGATGAGTTTCCCAGATGCTAGCTGTGGCCGTTGAACAAGGTCGCTTCAAAGCTTTGCACCGCCACAATGCTTCAGGCAAGTGTACGATGATACCAAACCTTTGCTTGCCCTCGAATAAACCCCTTGATCCTATGCCGTGGGGGTAATTACAGTCCAGCGCACTGCAATTTTTAGGGAATTGCTAATCCGACCCTCCCTGCCTAATAAATTAAGCTTCCATATTTTCTGCCGAATAAATCCTGTCTACATTAACGTATGTTGGATCCCCTATACTGATGGTATTGTCCTGTCACTCTGATATGCACTACTCATGCACTAGGGTTAGACCTGTATCTATATTACTGGATCATGAAACACTGAACTTCATAATAATACAACTACCATACACATGCTACAAAGACCGATGTCCCTAGTGTGTGGTGGGACCCATCGCGATCTGCGCCCCAATGTGATTCGGTACATAGAGATCGCTCCTGTCCCTGTCGCTACGTCCAGCTCGAAAGGTTAAGCATCGGATTGAATGACCGAGCCATTTCAACCCGTATTGGAGGCGCTCGCAGATCTCGAACGTGACGTTTCGAAACTCGTCTTTCAGGCAGCTCGACTCGTCTTTGGGAGTCGTGTGTGCCTAAGCATCTCGACTGCGAGAAAACAAATGAAACCAATCAACTTTAGAGGGAGGCTAGCGTGCACCTGAATAACGAGAGGGACGGCCTTCAATGTCGCCACGACGAGCAGTTATCCCGACTGCATTTCTTTGGCCAGGCTTTGAGATCGTCTCGGGAGCGACTGAATTGTATGCTCATTGACTGGAACCAGTTTTCAAGAGGTGACCTGGCCGAGTTGGTGGATGTCGACCGATGCGAGTGAGGGATTGCTAGTGAAAGTGTATTGAATGGTGTTTTACATTCAAGGAATAACTCAATTGAAATCTGTAGTATGTTACTTGAATGAGACAATACAAATTCAAAGCTGCTTTGCTTCGCAAGACTGGTTATGTTTTGAAAGTCTTGGGCAAGACAGACCGCGGTGATGCGTGTCTGTAGACAAATTCTGGGTGGAATAAGAATTGGAAACTATCCGGAAATGTCTTTACAAGTTGCGCTACTTTGAACTATAATTTACTAGGGGATTAATACAAAAAGGGCGGATCTAGGGATGACATCGTGTGCAGGTTAGTCAGCGGGGAAAGGGTCGAGTGACTGGAGTACGGTAGAGGATCCATACGCGGCCACAGAGACAATCGGAAGCTGAAGGCCATCGACCCAACAACAGGCTGGGAGACGATGTTTAGCATCTGCTCACTCGTCCGGCGTACATTCCCATGACCGTTTCCACCCGGGGCAGGAAGAACAGATGCTCTCCGATCATGTCTCCAATTATCCGATCAAACCGTGCAAGACGAAACTCCACCCAGTCTATCTCCTCCGAAAGGAAAAATGCAATTGCTTTAAAGTGGGGCTGGATAGACGCTGTATATATCAAAACCTCGAGAACCGAGAAGGAAGCACTTGTAGAATACTAGACATAAACGTACGTCAAGGAAAACCTCTTGACGTTTTAGTGTACGGGGAAGCGAACCTTGAAAGACAAAGTATTTATTTGTAGGAAACTAGAGATACAGTATGTGGTTTTTCCGCTTGTAATCATGGTACATTTTGTATTCGATGGGAGGCCTATCCATCCCGTGTGGCACATGCCAAAGCTGCGACTAGCTACTCTTAAACCGTTCAACAGAGAACTTCGAGTTGAACAACTTTGCTCAACGTCAGACAGGGGATTGCGACTCACGATGCAGCTTATCCATGTCCATGTTCTCCCTATGCGAAACAACTGGGGAAGATACAAGTGACTATATAAGGTATATTTCAGCTAAATAAACATTATGTGCAGGCTCACTATCGCCTCCAGTCGTTCATTCTGACACGTGATGATAGATTGAAGATAAGTATTAGTTACTGCGAATGCGAATGCGAATATCCCGAAATGTCACTAATATATATGACCCCTACTTATTGGTGCAATTAATTAATTACTTCGTAGGAAACAGTTTTCAGACATGAAAATCCTCGCTTTATCTCAATCTCCCGCGGCAGTCTCGGCTCCGACAGTACTCCTGATTGCCTTCATATCTTCCGTTGACGGCGGGGTCATTTCCGAGCTCCTCCATGGGCTGACGCGCTGGATATACACAGTGTCAATTTCCTCCAGTGTTCTGCCCTGTCCTTCAATCAGAAAAAGGTACACGACGACTGCAGAAACCAAATTACAAGCCGCAAATACGTAGCGGTATCGAAAATCAATGGCACCCGTGATAAATGGTGTGAAGAAAGCTATCAGAAAATTCCATGTCCAGTTACTCGCTGTTGAGAGCGCTATTGCTGAAGCTCTATAGCGCAAAGGAAATATTTCCGTTGAACGATCCAAACCATCTGTGTATCATGCGTAGTCAGCAAGATGATCTGGAAAATGGAATCTTTAAGGAAAGATCAAACGACTAATTGGTAAGGGGGTCATAACTCACCGGACCCTAGGTTGTCGCATATCCGAGAATGAAGAGTGAAGCAAAAACAATAAGAGCGATACTAGGCCCCGGCGTCATTTGAGGATAGGCTATGTTGAGAGAGAAGTGACCGACAGATGCGAAAATTATGAAGCAAACGAACATCTAGATGCTTCCTGCAATACGAGATTTTCTCCGGCCCTAATGCTCAACCAAAGACCAATGAAAGTAACGCCAAAGTTGATACTATTCAATATCATTTGGGTGACAAATGAGCCGATTCGGACAGATTGAAATATAGTTGTCCCGTAGTAGAAGAAATAGTTGGCGCCTGTTAGCTGTTGAAAAGCCTGTAATGTCATTTCTAGAGCAATGCGGTAAGCCCTGAACATGCCGCCAAACTCATTGGATTCCGAACGGAGTTTGCTCTCTATTTCTTCGAGTTGAATATGGATACTGCAATGGTTGGCAGGAGCGCCGTAAACTTTGCATAGTGTTTCTTTGGCTTCCTAAGTATGGCCGCGGCGGTATTCGTAGCGAGGTGTCAGGAAAAAGTAAGATGCCAATACCGAGAATAAGCGTCTATACCTATCTAAGTCCGAGAAGATTACGCTAAGAGCCGGAATTGCCTCGCTGGTACGTGTAAGTGCCATAGTTAAAGCAGGCGGCCAAGAAAATTCCGAGAGTAATGAATAATTGGTAAGTACAGACTAGAGTACCTCGAATCCACGGTAGGGCAGTTTCGACTATAGTTTTTAGAATAATTCTCTTGTCTAGCCTTCCACCCGTTGATGATAAAAAAGGAGGAGGAGAAGGGGGAAAACAGCAAAGAGGAGGTTATGCACCTTGATACATAGGCACTAGCAGACTAAGTACGCCAACACCAAGACCTAAAACCAGACAGCCAATCATCACCTGATACCAAGCCGTTATTGAGGCGATTTGAATTATGAAGCCCACGGACACAATTACACTCCAGAAAGACATCGAAATTCGCCGTCCAATCCAATCAGCTACAGGTGCTACGACCAGCGCACCAATGAGAGTTCCAATCGAGAGCTATAAAAAATTAGCCATTCACAAGATGTTATCGGACTTTTGAGATATACCAAAGCGACGATAAGCCCCGTACGCACATTACTAAAGTATGGTGTGCCATTGGCATCTCTTTGACCAAAACGGTTCAAGAAGTCTGGCATATTAAGGAAACCAGAGATTTGACCGGTGTCGTATCCGAAACTAAGGGGTTTAGCTCATCGTTCCCAAGATGGAAAAATGTAAAACTTACATTCAGCCGCCCATAGACACAAGCACGCCCATGATGAAAGAGGACCAAGTGAGCCTAGGCAAAGGCGAATAGTCATATCTGTCACTTTTTACCAGCTGGTCAAAGTGAATCTTCATGTGGATGCCAGATGTGAGCTTCATGTTGGGGTTGATCTTTGGTTGGTGGTGCAATAACTCTTCTTAATCGTCTGATCTTTGGCAAAATCCAATGCCGGATTATTCTAAATAAATGACAGTATTCACAATGCCTCAGCAAGTAATTTGGAGCACCCAGGTTCATCAGTTCCGTCATATCCATCTTCTGGTCGCCTGACTGTGGCCGATATAGCCGATATTGTAGGTGCTTGTCCGCCCAGGTCTCGAGTCATCATAATGATATCAGCAGAGGATTACTGCCCTCGTGAATGACTCTGGATGTTCCTCTCTGCCAATAAATAGACCGATGTGGCTGATGGACGATGGTTATTGCGGCGGTATCTTCCGATCGATTGCCGAAAACAAACGTCTGAGAATTTGTGCAAGACTTCGATGTTTTTCTCTGACGGTCAATGCAAACAGGCTTTCGCTCGTTAGAGCCACATTTAATCCACATGACATGGAACTCTTCCAAACTTGAAGGCGCGAACCGTGGAACAACACATTGGGGGATTGATACATGATTTAATGGTGAATTACGTTAACTCAGCAAAGGCGGCAAAATCGGCAGAATTCTGTCTCATCAGGCTGTGGCCTGAAGACACTGAGGGTATTGTCGAGTCCGAGAGATGCAGTATGCACTCGTACTGAGGGAACCAATTGACATGATTGATTGAAGAACTTCTCTTATGCAGCTATTACAGTTAGGCTGGTTAGTCAGTAGGATAGTTTTAGCTCTGCCTCTAGCTAGTTCAATGGATCATCTTTATTCTCCTAGTTAGTCTCTAACAAATAGTAGTATATCTAGTTGCGGACTAGGATTTTATTAAATTTTCTTCTAGAGGATCGCTCTAGGTTGTTTTGTCTTTTTTCTAAGCCCTAGGCCCGCTAGAGCTTACTATCGCTTACTATCGCTATTAGCTTACTTTAACTCCCCTTTATACTTATTCTTAACTACCTTTTCCTTCTAAATCTCTAAGCCTATAGAGAGACGTTTACGACGCGTCGTGTAGCTTACTATCTAATTTTAGAACTACCGAGTAGCTACGGATAACCCCTAGTCGTCCGAGTTCGACGCGGAGACCTTATCCCTCGTTGACGCTATCCTAAGCTTAGAGGGACTTTAGGTATATCTTCCCTCTTCGGAAGACCTATTCCTAGTAGACTAGCCTATCGACCGGTTAGTTCTTAATAAGGCGGTAAAGGATTTCCTTTGTCTAGTCGGTTACCTTAACCTCTTTTCTCCCTTATCCGTATCTCTTCTATCTATAAACCTATAACCGACCTACCTACTTAGACGCTCTATTACTAGAGCGCTAAGTAGAGCGTCTTTAGTCTCTTCTATTCTATCTAAAATAGTATAGGAGCCGGAACCCTAAGTCTAAGTTTAAGGTACCCCTTCTAAAACCTCTATCTTAACCCTACTTTCTCCTAGGCGAGGCCTAGATAGCGTACCGTTAACGGCCGTTAGGGCTCTAGAATACTAGAGCCGAGTATAACGACTAGTTATTACTAAGTCTTAGCCTCTATTCTAGAATTTCTAAGTACTAGATTCTAAGTATTCTAAGAATTTCTAAGCTAACCCTCGACTATACCCTTCTTAACTAAGCCCTTCTTAAGATAAGCCTTTTCCTTCTATTAAAAGAGACGAGCCCTTTTCTTCGGTTAAAAGAGATAAGCCCTAACCTCGATCGTATTTTAAGTAGATTACGCGCTCCTATATATTCTTAGCGGAAGAAGCTCTAAGACCTAATCGTAATATAGCTTACTCTACGCCTTAGGCCTAAGGCGCCGACGCCGCCTATTCTCTACTACTTAAGTAGAATATTTTCTAAGCTATACTAAGAGACGCTCTCTACGATAATCCGAACCTTCTTTAGAACCTCTACGGTAATAAAGGAATATCTAGTCTATAGGGGCTACTAGGTTAACTCGCTACTAGAGATATAACGTAGAAGGCTATAGATATTAGTTTCTTCGATCCTTCTAAGCGATTTAGAGATAGGATAGATACTATTTAAAATATTAGTTATTATTCGGACGTCTATATATTTATTAACCGAATAAAAGACCTAGTTATACTAAAGTCTAAACCTATAGTTAGAGCTAATATCTATAGCTACCTAAAAGTAGATATATTACGCTAGTATTTATAAGAGCTTACTTCCGACAAAAAGCGTTTTATAAATAAGGTTAGCTTAGAATTAGGATAGTTTACGATAATATCGAAGCGGTTTAAACCTAACTATACTAATATACTCCTCGAGCTCGATAAGTATATTTATACTTAGGATAATATATATACTAGCTATACGCTACGTAAATATACCTAAGGAATATTATAACTCCTAAAGTCGATAGGATATACTACGATATTAGACTAGCTACTTAGGATTCGCTAAAATATTAACCTCTTACTATATTAGGATATCGACGAGCCTACTAAGACTACTATACTTACTAGGTTTATAGAGTCTCTTAATATATAGTACTAAGATTAGAAAGATCTTATAAACTAGTCTACGTATTACTAGTCTATATATAGATTCTAAGTACCCTAGCTTACCTATAACTATCCCTAGAACTATAGTAGATATTAGGGTTATTAAAATTTATAGGAATTCTATAACTATCTATAGCTATAGGACTATTAGTAGCGTTAATAAGGCTACTAAATACCTTCGGTACGCTAGTAGGGTAGTAGTTCTAGTTATTAATAATAAAGCTATAACTAGTAGAGCTAGTAGTAGCCGCTTTAGAGGCCCCCTCTAATCTAAGCGTAAAATACGTACTCCCTACCCTAGTAGAAGCCCTACTAAGGTAACTTCTAAGCCTATAGTTTTTCTAATTTCTAATCCTATAATCTATACTATAATAATAATCGGCGAGGATATCTAGCTTAAGCTAGACCTATACCTTAGAACTAATACTATTCCTAGAGAGCGTACTATACTAATATTAACGAATACTAGAATAATAGTTACGAAAACAACTACTACGATAAGGCCTAACCTAATTTCGAGTAGGACGATAGGTATATCGAAGATCCGTACGAAGTTCTCCCTCCTAAGACTCTCTCTTAGCCTAATAAGAAAGACGACTTTAAACCTAAGAACGAAGCTCTAAGCGCTTAGATAGTAGTCGCTTCTAAACTAGCAATTACCTATCTTAACTATCTATAAGTTTTTACTTCTAACTTAAAACTTTATTAGTATCTCCGAAGCTATAAGCCTTAAGTAGTAGCTAATATTAGAAGTCTCCTAGTTACTAATTTCGCGGAACTAATTCGTATAATCGACTCGGTAGTCTAGCCTACTTATATCCTAGGTTATATATTCTAGTCGTAGAGATACGTAACTACTACTATTAGTTTAACTACCCTCGATAAGCTTACTACTTACTACCTCGACTCTAGCTATATTATAACCCTTATTAATTCTAAGCTTACTACCTTACTAACCTACCTAAAGAACTAGATCGTACTAATTCCTATAAATAGGATTAGTTCTTAATATTTATTAAGTAAGTATATCGTAGTTAATTTATACTACGTTAGCTAAATTAATAGAGAACGTATAGCGATATATATCTAGTTCGAAGTATATATTATTAATAGTTTACGTATAAAGCTACTAATTAGAATAGACGTTATAGGTCCTAAAGGTATCGTCCTTAACTTTCTATGCTTCTAGGCGATCGTTAAGTCCTACGATAACCTAACCTTCCTAATTATACTTTACGCTAAACCTAATTATATAGAAAATAAGCCGATCTATACTATAGGTAACGTCGAGATTCCCTTCTAGTAGTAAATATAGGTATCGGTATAGGTTAAGAGTACGCTCCCTAGAGATTAGGATTTTATATTTAAGCTAATACTCTATAATCCTAAGCTCTACGTTCTAAGCTAAATAGTCGATACCTAATTTTCCTTCGTTAATACTATTAATAATACTAACTATATCTAGGTTTTTCGCAAGAAGAATAGAATCGATTAGGTTATCGAAGCTAACTATACCTCTATATACTAAGTTACGACGGAAGCGGCCTCGCTTTATACCCTACCGAAAGATAAGGCCGTAGTCTATCTACTACTAATCGCCCTAGAGCTTAGAGACCTCGCTATAGCTTACTCTATATCTATAAGTCTAGATATCTATTAAGCCTTATCTACGTATTCGACGGAATTAGTCTCGCCGAATACGACTAAATATTCTAAGTAGATAGATCTTAAGACGGTACTACTAAATAGGATTATTATTTATAGCGCGCTTAATATTGCCGATAGGCTCTACGAGGTTTACGAGTCCTACGATATATAGTCTAATCCTAGAGTCGTTAATATCTTATAAGATAGATAGATAAGGCTACTAGTTATACTAGGTTCTAGGCTATAGCGCTACTAGGTCTATAGATAGCTACCTAAAAATTAGAAAATTATTAACGACGCTTTTAATATACTCTACGTATAAAAGAAGATATCCTTCGCGATCTATAAGGTATAAGAAGTTAATCTAGTTTTTATTGTCTAGAAGTAGGTTACTCGTACCGACGAAAAAAGCGTTTAAGCTCTAACAAGTTAGTAGAATAGTTATCGATAATAGGCTAATAAATAAGAATCTAGTCCTAGATCTTTACCCTCTTCTAAGCTAAGATAATATCGTTGTAATAGTACGTAGAAAACGCTTTATTATAATCGTCGACGCTACGAAATTCTTTTACTAATAGAGGATCTACCTAGATTACGATAGATATTAGGTAGTTATCTCCTACTATAGCTAGAAGATACTCTATATTATCGTAATAAGGAATTCTAATTCTATTACGTATATCTAACGTTAAATAGATAATATTCTATACGTATTCCGAGAATAGTACCGTACCTATATAGATAATATCTTCGTAGTTTCGGATATATTAGATAAGTATATCTAATACCTATATCTACTTTTCTCTACGCTTTAAGAATATAATATTACTCTAGACCCTAAGAAGACCTATATTAGTTTTCCGAGCCTAATACTATTTAGAAAGAATATCGACTTATTAGGAATATCTATATTAGAGGAGAAGATAAAGGCTATCTAATCCCTATTATTTCTAAAGATATATAAGTAGCTCGAGACTTACCTTAGAATAACTAGCGACCTTTGCTACTATATTAGAGAGTACGCTAGTAAAGCTAATCCCCTCTAAGCGAGAAAAATAGTACTACTTAAAGAAAGCCTAGTTAAAGATATACTATAGAAGGTTTAGAGCGACCGTTCGCTACTTACGGAACCTACTTAGGCGGAAATCTAAGCGTTCTAAACCCTATAGGCTAAATTTAAGAAGCTACTCTAGCTTATTTACTATAATACGTCTTACTAGCTTTACGTCGATATCGATAGCTTAAAGGAGAGTAGCTATAGCGCTATCCTCTACTATATTAAAAGCTCTTATATAGAACTTTCTAAGCTACCTTCCCCTACCTAGGTAGAGCCTATTATATTTTTTAGCTACCTTCTCTCTAATCCGGAAAGAAACTACTAGCTAATAGAGTTAGAGATATCTAGCCTATATTAGGTCCTAAGGAAAGTAAGATACCTAATCGAGGCTTATCCGCTAGCTTCGCCGATAGTAGTCTATATCGATTATAGTAGGATAGTAGTAATCGTAATCGCTATAAGCCTTTTATCTACTAGCTTAGAATAATAGAACTTACGTTTAGTATATATATCTTAGTTTATTTAGTAGTTTAGATTAAAGGTTTTCTATCGCCTAGGTAAGTTAAACTATATTACGGACGTACTTTCTAGGCTACCTTCTTCTACGCTAACCTACCTAATCGAATCCGATAGCCTAGATAATCTCTAAGCGCTATATATTATCGAGCTATATAAGGCGCCGACTACGTACTAACTTACTCTTTCTATTCTCTAAGTAAGTAACGATATAAAAATACGAATTATCGACGGCTATATATAAGACTACCGATAGTCTACGTTAATTAATATCCTAGAAAATTCTACGTTAGATCTAATCTTACCTAAGCTACCCTACTACCTCGATTCTAATAGTTTACTATTCTTCTATAATTCGTTTAGCGAGGATAGCCTATACCTCCCGTAATCTATAATAGAGAAAGTTTTCTAACTCGTATATAACGACTAAATATACTAAGGATTTAAGCGCGCTTAGAATAAACTCCGTAGTATTACTTTCTATAAGAGAGCTAAGCTCCTTAAGAGATATATCGAATACTACCTAACCTACTTAGAATATCGGATTCGGAGATATCGTCCGTACGGTTCTTTTAAACCTATACTAACCCCGCCGATTCTATTCTATACTATTACTATCGATTCTATTTTAAGTCTACTAAATACGTACGGTTTTAATACTACTATATCTATAATAGATAAATTTATAAAACTTCTAGGAGCTATCCCTAGGTAAGATACGTAGATAGATAAGTAGTAGGCTAAGATAGCCCTTACTTACTAGTAGACTACGAATTAGGGGATTCTAACTATAATTATTAGTAATTACGACCCTAAATTCGTTTAAGGCTTCTAGCGCTACCTTTTTTAACTAATTAATATAAAGCTACTTTTTTCTATAGTATACTATCCTTAGATAGATAGGCAATCCGAGCGCTTTAATTAGACGCTCGAGATAGCCCTACGCTACGCTATCGTAACCTATCTAGACGTAGAATAGATAGATTACCTTCTAGCCCTCTAAGCTATTCTAAATAGTTCCCTAAGTACTACTACTAGCTACTCCCTATATTAGATACTATACGGTATAGAGCTATAATAGCCTTAGAGTCTTATTAGGTAGGCTCTAAGCCTAGTTATCGCGATACGCGCTAACGCCGAATACTCTTTTGCCTAGGCTACGATAAGAATAAAAAGCTAGTACGATTAGGGATATAAACTAATCTATTTCGAGGTCGGTAACTAGGTCTACCTAAAGCTTAGAGAAGGTTATATATTATACGCTAACTACGTACTACTACTAGTTCTCGTATAAAGATATACCGATAGGTTTACGGTACTTAAGAGGGTTAGACGCCTTACCTACCGGCTAGATTTCCTAGCTAGATCTAAGGTATACCCTATAGTTAGCGTTATATACTTAGAGCCTATACCCTAGGGTAAAGACCCTTAGTACCGAGCCTAATACTCTAACGACTATCTCCCTATATATAATAAACGCTTCCCTAACGAATAAGTCTTCGAGGTAGATAGAATCCTCGCGAAGAAGGTAGTTAATACTCTAAGTTAGCCTAGATAAGATAGCGAACGTCTAAAAATACAAAGTATCTTATCCGTTAGAAAAGATAGACCTCTAAACGCGATAAATAGGTAAGAGAGAAGGATTATATCGGTTACGAAGATACTATCCGAGACTTCGAGAGCCGCTAGGCTCCTTATTAATTTTAAACTATCTATACTATTATTATTATCTTTCTTTATTCCTATCCCTCGTACCTAACTTTAACTTATATTCGCTTTTATTATAATCCTCGCTTTTACTTTTCTTTTACCCTAGTTTCTTTCTTTTATAACTACGTATCTATAGCCTCGACGCTTCTAACCTCTACCTATATTATATTTATCTATTCTATATAATCTTACTTCCTCTACCTATATCTCTACTATATCTCCGATACCTTCTACTATTTATAACTACTTATCTTTTAAACTAGTTTCTCTTACTTCTAAATATAACTAATTCTTTAGTAAAGGGTATTTATACCTATAAAAAGGACCTTAATACCCTCTCTAAGGCAAACTTAATAGATATATTCCTTACGGTTCGTACTAAGATCCTAGAATTCTAGGATTCCTTCGTCGCTTCTAAGTATAACGTATAAGCTAAGCTTAAGTTACGCTATCTACTATAGACTTCTAACCTCGATATAATCTAGCTTACCTTTATAAAGAAAGGTATAGTTGCCCTAGCCTAGCTTATAAACTTTCCTCTCTATACTAAATTCGAATATAATACTTATAGTAGTCTTATTCTCCCTAAGGATAAGAATGTTATACTAAGTAATAAGTTAGTCTATATAGCTATAAAAGAACTTACCTAGGATAAGCTAAAAAAATATAAAAGCGTCTAGGATAGGAATAGCTAGATTAGAGTAAGCTACGTCCTATAAGATCTAGCTCTATATATCGATTTCTACGGCCTACTATATCCGCCGATTTAGAAAGGCTACTATACGCTAGTTAGCCTACGTACTACTATACGCTATAGTTACTTAGTAGTTAGAAAGGACGATAAGGTCCTTAAATAGAATCTATACTTTATAGTCGGACTAGTAGTACTTAGAGAAAAGTATACTTATAATACTAGCTATAGACTAGTACTATAAATAGTTGTCTAATAGTTATATAACTATAAAGGCCGATATACTAATAAATAGGGAGAGAAAGCTACTAATAAAAAACTCGATATTAGAAGTAAAATATACTACTATTAAAGCGCTTTCTTTTCGTAGGAAGAGAGCTTCGATTAGCCCTTCTAACTTACTCGCTTTTACGATTTCGACTCGTAGTCGCTAAAGTACTCTATAGACCTCTTTGCCTTTATCTTTACTAAGTCTAAGTACTCTATAATACGTATAGAATCGTCGTATAAGTTTCTAATTAACCGCCTATACGCGGCTACTACGAATCCTAAAATTATCGACTAGGATAATAAGGGCTATAAGCGATTCTAAGAGAATTAACCTCCGAAGAAATAGGCGAAGCTTTAGTATATACTAAGTAACGCTAATACGTCTAACGTATCGGACATAGACGATACTCTATCTTATACCGTAGAGCTTTCTAAGCCTAAGCCCCTTCGCTACCTAAAAGATATACTTTTTCCTAAGCCTACGTAGGTCCTAAAAGATATACCTAAGCTTGCTTTTAGTAGTTACGATAGCGACAAATCTACTCTATATAAATACGTCCCTAGCTATCGTAACGTTTTAGAAAATATAGAGTAATCCTACGCTCTATAGAAAGATATTACGGAATAGGCTTCTTTGAAGCTATTCCCGGATTCTTTGTTATACGTGCCGTACTAGTAGCGATTCGCCTCCGATCCGCCTTCGTTTCGCTTATGATTCCTTCCCTACCGTATAAATATTATATTAGCCTCTTCTATAAGAAAAGGCGTCCTATCCTTTAGCTATAATTCTCTTTAAGAATTA